>Ga0123342_1006064_pt1 | contig 17015 bp, 9 predicted proteins | sample Turbeawhitnodule_FD_89960 | JGI IMG/M metagenome (GOLD analysis project Ga0123342, IMG submission 89960) | Root nodule microbial communities of legume samples collected from Mexico - Turtle bean Mexico white nodule | ecosystem: Host-associated > Plants > Roots > Nodule | place: Mexico: Nepantla... | reverse complement strand
TTTTAAAAGAGTTTTTCTTAGCAAGTTGGGCTTCCACCTTCATTGCAAGATGAACTAAAGAGCCCAATGATGAATACTCTTGTAACTCAACAATGTCTTGGATATCCTTCCTAAGACCACTCAGAAACCTTGTTCCTCTACTTTCCACCCAAACAAAAGAAAAAAAGACCACATAAAACAGAAAGTGACTTTAAAATCTTCATATTTTGAGAGCTCTGTGAAACAATTTAATGGATTTTTTTTAGTTGTGGAGATTAATCATTTGAGACGTGGACAAGTTTGTTCTACGCATTCACATATTAATTCTTATTGAAACAAAGACACGTTTTGTAATTTAAGAAAAATATCGCAAAGTATTAGTTTCTTTTTACATTCGCATAATTAAAAATGAAAATAAAAGATAAAAAAATTCAGATCAAACTACATCTAAAAATTTGCTGATGTCCCTTTAAAAGGACCTTTCCTTGGTTATTTTATGTAGAGGTGATCATGAGTGATTCGACCGACCAAAAACCAAAGTCTGTGTAAAAAGAAAAACCAAATCATTGTATCAAATTGGTTGGGGATAGAATGCATAAAAAAATTGGTTTTAAATGGTTAAATATGGTCGAGTAGATTTTTCCAATATGATAATTGGTACCCAAAGCCAACTTTTAATCACTTATTTCCTATCATATAATGTTTTTTTTTTCTTTTTCCAAACATATACGAAAAGCAAACGGTTCTAAAATTATTTAACGTACTCGACCTCTTTTTAAACATGTGAGAATTCGGTTGTGTGGAATCGAATACTTAACGTGGTTTTGTAAATTTTGTAGTTTAAATTAAAAAAAAATCTTGTTTGTAAATTATTCTATATATAATTAATTATTTATATATATGTAAAAAATATTTGTAAGCAAAACTCTAAAAAGATTATTTTACAAATGTAGTTGTATAGATTAAGGAGACCTAGATAGTACCTGAAATTGAGACTAACAATAACAATTGCTTTTTTATTTCTTGATCGTTTCTCCTTCGCTCTTCTTGTATTTGCTTTCTAGTTATGTCGTTCCTCCTTCACTTCTCTTGTGCTCCTCAACACTTCAACTCTTAAAATTTTTGGTGTTCGGTTAAGAGTTAAAATGCAAACGATGATCAAGTAAGTACTTTGCATTAAGAGTGTATAATGTAATTGATAAAAGCGTACCATACTCTTGTAGTAGTTCACTTCCATACCCAGAGTGAGGCGTGGACAACGAAGACCACATCCAGGAGTAAGAAGACCCTATCATAAATGAAATAGTCCACTAATAAATATTATAAATAAGCCTTCTACACAAGAGTAAAGTATGTTTTATCAATTATATTATACACTCTTAATACAGAGTACTTACTTATCATCAGAGAACCTCCAACAAGTTAACTCCCAACCGAACACCAAAGAGTTGAAGAGCTGAAGAGTTTAAGTGTTGAGGAACACAAAAGGAGCGAAGGAGGAACGACCGAGTGCTAGTGAGCGAATACAAAAAAGGTGAAAAAAAAAGCAATAAAAAGATTAAAGACAATTATTACTGTCAGTCATTGTTCCAAGTACTATGATATAATAAAAAGTTAAAAAATAAATTATATATAGTTTATAATCATAATTTATTTTTTTAGTTTCTAAAAGTATAATAATTAATATGATCAATATTATTATTAAATATGTAAAATTATCATTGATAAAATTACAAGAACTTAATTTTATATATTCAAAAAATCTTTAAAAAATTATTTTAAAATATTCAATGAAAAAGACAGAGTTAGAATATTATGTTGATATAATGAGCTAATTGGGTTTAATTAGATATTTCGTGCAAATATATTTATAAAGACTTATATTTATAAAACTAAGAAATGATAAGTTGACATCCTTAAAAATAGAATCACTTACAACTCACTATATTAATATTTTTATTATACTTCCTTTTTATTTTAATTTAAATTATTAATATATATTAACATATTGTTAGAAATAGATTGTAAAGTGAATGTATTTTGTCTTATATAGTGTTAAATAATAATTTTTATTAAAAGAATATATGAATGTACAACACACAAAAATTGTCAAGATTATATGTATCCAATATACTCCTTCAAAGTTACTTTATATGTTCATATTCCTCAATATCTTGATATTGAAGTGTGACGTTATGACAAAAAAACAATAATCATGATTAGATCTCGTCCAATGGGGCGCACTTCACAAAAATAAAGATATTATTTAGAAGTCATTGTTCATAATCAAATTCCTAACTCATACCATACAAGTCCATATTCATTTCATCATCAAATCCCTTAAGTGACAAAGAAGGTTATCTCATGATAACAAAAAAATAAAATAATAATGACTAAATCTAGTCATATTAACATATCAGATACACTATAGGAAAATGAAAATTTATTTAGCAAAACATTGTTGTTGGTGAGATGTACTTAATATTAAAATTAATCTTTCTCAACTTACTATTTTAAAATAAATTTTAATATTTTTAAAATCAGTATATTCAGTGTATTATGTTAACATAAGTTTAAAATAATTAATAATTATTACTACTAATAACCACAAAATTTTATAATAACAATTTTTAAAGTAGAAGTAGTAAGTAATAATAATAATTGCTAATAATAAAATATACATACTACGTATAATAATTATAATAAATTTATTAATTCATTAAATAAATATAATTTCCAAATCATTATATATAAATTATTATTTTTAAATATATAGAAATTAAAATGTAAAACATAATGGAGAAAAAATTTTCGTGTAGTTTTATCAATAGTAATACTTTTGCATATTTAATGATAGTATTAAACTAACTTTAATTAAAATAATAAACTTCTAAAATGATTTCAATTAATAAAAATTATAATTTATTAATTTTATAGAAAATTATTTTTCTTCATATAAATTATTATATTTTAAAACATAATTAATTAAATATATTTATAAATATATTTTAATATATATATATATATATACATTTTAATTTTTACAAAATCGTATTTATATATATATATTATTTTTTTTATAACTTTTTTATAAATATAATATATTTTTATACATTTATAAATATATAATTATATATAGAAAAATATATAAATAACATTTTTTAAAAATATTTAAAAAATACAAAACCACGTTTGAGAATTCGGTACATGTGAACTGAATTCTCTAACTGTTTAAAAAGGATGTCGGAGTATGGTAAATAACTTTAGAAGTGTTTCCTTTTTCTTTTTTTTTTTTTTTTTTTACAAATGGGTTTTGTAGAGAGAAAAATGAATAATTTCAAAGTAAAACTAAGTTAAAGAGGTTGAAACGAAGGTGCAAAATCGAATAGAAGGGGAGCAACCTCAGTTAACGTTCAACATTCAATATTCTATGTCTTTAGTTATTAGATATTTATCTTAGTTTTTTTTAAACATTATCACGAGTAGCCAATCTCCTCCGGTTGAAATTAAAGAACAATATGTAATATTTCTGAGCTTTGTTATTTATAAATGCTTGTCATTTCAGTTCTTTTGATTTGATTGTATGTTTAATTTGTGATATGTGAGGAATCACACTAAACTTAAATGATGTTGAGAAACTATTACATTTTCTGAACTTTTTCAATGTTCAAGAATGAAATTGAATGTTTGGCTTGAACTGTTCCAACTTGATGCAAAAGCAAACTATTGTAAGCCAAAGAATTGATTATGGTAGTTTGTTCTCCTAAATAGCCGTGATTAAGGGATTAACTTGGTTTCACCACAAGGATCAATAAACTTGAAAAACAATGCATTTGTAAGTAACTTAACATAGAAATTTACAAAGTGATTCAATACCAACACTTGTACTGAATAAAGAACTTAATTGTTTTACTTCTAGTTTCAATCTCACCAATTATACTTTTTTATTTTTATATTCAATTTACTTAATAAATATAATACATACAACAATTTATGATCTTATTCACACTTCATAATGAAAGGTATTTCAGCTATTGTTGTCACTAGTCCCTATGGATACAACAATTCATTTTATCAGCTATACTTTAGTTGACTCGATCCACTTGTCGAGAAATTACACACCATCACAAATACAAGTCTCAAAAACAGTAATCTAACACAAAAAATTCAAGTCATTCAATCTACACAAATCTTATCAAACTTAAACATTAAAAACATATTTAACAACACACAATCCTGCACAAAACTTAAAATAAGTTGACCATGTCACCTTGACATCCATATCATCATCTATCCTAGGATTCTGTTGAAACATAAATAGCTTCCCTTACCTAAAATTACTTATTTCAAGGAAATTGCAAGCGAGAGAATCCCTCAAAATCTAGAGACCTAGAGAAAGTATCCAAACGTAACCAAGTTTCAGTATGAGGTTAACCAAGTTGAGAGGATCACTTTTCTCAACTATCCCTACCAAGATTGATTACAAAATCATAAGGAAATGAAGAGATTAGAAAATCTTTAGGGTAAATAGAATCTTAATCTGTTTGAAAATGTGATCGGTAGAAATAATCCCTAACTCCTTAGCTACTGCAGAGTGTCATCAAATTCTGAAAGAGATGAGGTATGTGGTAAAGAACATAAAGAGAAGGCTAACAAAAACGTTAGTCGCGTCCAGTCACAAAATAAAACTAATTTTTCCCCTAATTTGGTATAGGGTCAACCTAGATTGAATCCAAAGACAACATCACATATGAAACCTTTCTTTTACAAATTAATAGGGGGAAATTGGTATTAAAAAAATTGTACATCAAATTGAAAAGTAAAACAAAGTGAATATTAGACCTTCTATAGACAATCATTTGATGGATTGTCTAGCAACACTTGAAAATATAGACACAAAAATATAAATGATATAATACTAAAGACATGAAAATAAAATGCAATGTAAAAGAAAACCAAAGGAAATGTAATAGAAACACTGAATTACAACTATCAAACCATTCAGTCTATAATCGCTTATTATATCATCTTACGATTGTTGTACAAAAAGTAAAATGAATTGACCCAGAAAAATTCTTCATACAACTATTAAACCTTCTTGTAAGCAAGAAATGTAAATTGCGAGGAAAATAAATTGAAGAAAAGTATATGAGTAGAAATGTAAATTGCAGGAAATTAAATTGCAAAAAAGTAAATGACACAAAATATAAATTGTTGAAACGTAAAACAAGGCATCGTGAAAAATGTTAATGGCAATGAATTAAATTGTACCTGAATTGAAAAGATCTTGTAAACTAAAATTGTAATGTGTGGAAACTTAAAAAAAATAATAATTAAGATGAATTGTAAACAAGAAAAGAAAAATTCATAATTGAAACGAAAAGTAGGGAACAAAAATCATGGTTAGTAATCTTGATATTAAATTCGCAAGAGACCCAAATATGAAATCCTTGTTCTTGAAGAAAACACAACCTATCGGTTTTTAATCGAAAATATAATTCTAAATGATTTTAAGAAAGAAAACACTAACAAAAAGCATTGTCTAACATGATTTTTGTTTCACTATTACCCATTTCTAATATCGAATTCAACTTCAAACAACAATTACAAAACATAGAAAGTAAAGAAAGAAGAATCGATGGAAAAAAAATGTAGAAGAAAATGAAGAAGTTTTTATATAATTGGAAATATAAAAAACAGAAAATGAAAACAGAACACTAAACAAAACTATTTCACTGTCTAACTACATTTTGTCTCTCTAATCTAAATCATGTTAATCTCAATTTATAGAAGTTTTAAATCTTTACAAATGATGGACTTTGGTGTTAATCGAAATCGACCCTACAAAATCAGTTCTAAAATTAAAGTCTAGTATCAGTTGACCACTGACTTTTGATTGTATGTTGCATGTTTCTGCATAATATTTGCTCTTTAAGTTTCAATTTCCAGTCATGATTACATCAACACCTTCATTCAAGCTTCCAGGGTCAAAATTCATTAAAAAATTATTCCTTCAAATGACAAAAGCAAAATATAAGCTAAAAAATGCAATTATTATGATATTTTTGTAAAAACTCTAATTTTATAGAGAATATACAAATCCAAACTAAGAATAGAAGATAAAAGAAAAATAAATGATAGAGATCCATAAACAACATGTCTAGCCACCACAATTAAAGGTAAAAGCAAAGACATAAAAGAATATATTTTCTCTCTTAAGCTTTTATAAATTTGTAAATAGTAGAATAGTGAATTTCCTTCCTGACCTTGTATTTTGGGTCAAAGGTAGAATAGGAATAAACCATAACCCTAGGGTGAAAAAGGCACAAACAAGAGCCTCTAAAATTCCTAACTTGTCATGCAAGATAGGGTTTAGTAGAGACTTGGGTGGTAAGGCTCATAGTCTAATCCTAACTTGTTATGCAAGCTAGGGTTTAGGTAGCTTGCTTGGCACACCACCTTCTCTCCTTCTTCCCTATAATTAGGGCTTCTTTTTTTTATACAAATTTTGATATTTTTTAAAACACTTTCCAATTTAACTTTTTATTTCATCACATTCCCAAATTTATTTCATTTAGCTCAAAGTATGTCCCCACACTTATCCTTTAAACCAGTTCCCAAAAAAAATTCTATAGCTCCTCCAAAATCCCATATCAAGGTTATCATGATTTTTTTGGTTTTCATGGCTTGTAGTGAGCTAAATATCATCAAAGAAAAGCTTATAAGGCTCATAACGGGGTAAGGAAAAATGATACAAGGTAAGGCATTTTGGCTAAGTAGTTGAAAGTGGAAAATGACCTCAATTATCTCAAAATTGTATAATATCAATCAGTTTAAAAAATAAATGTATGCAAGTTCTAGAACATTTGTAACATAAGAGAATCACATAAGAAAGAAAATAAGTTCAAATCTCAAAAGGTTCATTATATCAAATTTGATCAAATTTTATGAAAAACTACCTAAACTCTATAAGAAAAACATTATAAACAATTTTAGGACCTGAACTAAGAGTGATGAAAACAAATTACTCATATAAAAGAAAACATGGTTAAAAATAGAAAATGGTGACTATCTAATGTAAAAACATTTCTAAAATACAAAAAAAATTAAAAGTAAAATCAACATATCTAAGATAAAAATAAAGAAAAGTACTACTAAAAAATGTGTAAAAAAGATTAGATAGTTACCTACTAAAATGACCTACTAGACGATCATAGTTTAATATACAAAATTAGACCTTTTAGAAAGAAAAAAAAAACTCAAAACAATGGTTATTTGTAAGAAAAAAACAACAAATAAAAAGTCTAATACAAAATTCTAACAAAAATAACTAAAAACAACATATTAGACTATTATCATCTAGTATACTAAAACATGATTGCCTACTATATCATACAAAACAATCAAAAAAAACAAAATGAAATATATAAAAAAATCCAAAAGAGTTCTAAAATCAAGACTACAAATTATAACAATAAAGAAAACAACAAAATTACAAAGAAAACAAAACAAAAAGAAAACAACAAAAAAATTTAAAAACTATAATAAATGCAAAATTCTCTCCCCACACTTGAATAAAACATTATCCTCATTGTGGTAGCAAGTAAAAGGAAAAGAATGGGAAGAGAAAACAAAATGTTCAAGGTTAAACAAATTTTTCTAATTTTTTTTATACAATGCTATTTACTCCTAGATCTTTGGTTTTGTCAAATTTCATTTCATTTGTTTAAAAGTTTGTATAGGCCTTCCTTCCTGGAATTTTTTCAACTTATGACCATCTACTTAGAAAGTTTTATTTTTCTTTTGATTTTTAATCTCTACTACTTTCTGTGCAAAATTTTGCGTAACTAGAAAAGGTCTTTCCTATTTTGATATGAGTTTACCAACAATGAACTTCATTCTTGAATCGTAAAACAACAATTTATGTCCAACTTTGAGTTCCCTTCTCAAAATCTTCATGTCATGATAATATGCAATAGTTTTCAAGATCTCTTCCAGTTCTTGATATTGCAGTTATCTTTATTTTCTAACTTCATTTATACTCAAATTGCAATACTTGACAACCCAATAAGCCTTACGTTCTATTTCAACTGGTAAATGACATAACTTATCATAAACTAATTTGAAAGATCACATTCCTAATGGTGTTCTTTATGCAGTGCATTGTGCCCATAATGCTTCTTCCAGATAGTAATCTTATGTTTTCTATTTGGATTTATCAGCTTCTCAACAAAATGTTTAACTTTTGTATTAAAAACTTATGCTTGACCATTTGTTTGTGGGTGGTATGGTGTAGAGACCTTGTGTTTGACTCCATATTTTTGAAATAAGGTTGCAATACTATTGTTGCATAATGACTTCCTTAATCACTTATGACAACCCTTAGTACACCAAACTTGCAAAAAATGTTAGTTCTAAGAAAGTTTAACACAGTTTGAGTCTATTCCTTGTAGCTTAGGCCTCCACCCACCTAAAGACACAATAAAAAACATGTAATATATATGAAAGTCCAGTTGAATTATGAAAAGGTCCCATAAAATTAATTCCCCATACATAAAAAATTTCATTGAAAATCAGAGGTTGCATAGGCATATTATTTCTTTTAGTGTTGTTTCCTGTAGCGTTTTGAAATATTTCATACTTAAGAACAACATTATATGCATCTTTAAAAATTCTTGGCTAGAAAAAACTGTTGGAGATAGGTGGAGTTGGAATTTGTATTTGATGAATCCAACCCACTTGAAGAATGAAGATCAATCTTTATGAAGAAGATGTCCTTATAAGTGTCTTTGTGCTTTTGTGTCTATTTATTTATGTTTTCTCTTTCGTCCAACAACACTTTTCTTGTTGTATTGTCTAATGAGACTTGCTCACTTTCTCTTTTGTTTTTGTCTATTCTTATGATACACATTAATTATATTTGTTATATCATAATACATAAAAACATATAGACACTCAATCAGAAGATCATTTGATGAGTATTTTTCGTCTACTGAATCAACTCAATTCACTTAGGCATTTCTGGGTAGGTCGAGAGAATTATGCAAAAGTACAACTTTTTTATTTTTAAAAAACTATCTGCATAATTGCTTAACATGTGTCCCTTTTTATTGAGACAATTCCCCTTTTATCTTACCAAGACTTTAAGTACTTGATTTTGATTTCTTCAGGTCATTTCCCTTTTAATCTTCTTTTGTTTCCTGTGAAATAAATTCACACAAACACACATTAAGTAAAAAAAATAATTGGGTTGCCTCCCGATAAGTGTTTTGTTTAACGTCATTAGCTTGACGCATTTCTCTTCATCTGTCCTGAGGAAAGGTGAGACATGAGCCTCCTTTTTCTCCTAAGCTTATGACTTTTTGATTGTACTTAGGAGAATCTTCTTTGAAAACATGTGTTGTCTCACCTTTTCCTTGTTTTTATTTCAAAACAAAGTCCATTGAGGCTTTGGTTGTTTTAAGTTTTTCCATAGATCCATTACAACCACCTCATCTTGCATTTGTAGCTTGATCCTTTCTTTTTTAACATTAATGACCATTTTTGCAATTTTTAGGAAAAGCCCCCCCGAGATTAAAGGGACTGCTTTGCATTCCTCAATATCCATGAGTACAAAGTCAATAGAGAATCTAAACTTATTGGTCCTAACTAGAAAATCTTCAATTATTCCATATGGTTGCTATACACTCTCATTAGCCATTGTCAATGTCATGCTACTTAGGCTTCATGGTCACTTATCCTATTTTTTTCATGAGAGAAAAGGGAATAATGTTTATACTATCTCCTAGATCTAATAATCCATTATGCACATAAAGGTTTCCTAATGCTACAAGTATAATAAAGCTTATAGGATCATTTGCTTTCCTTAGTAGGGTCGTGTATCTTTTCATTACATTCACCACTTATTTCTCCTTTCTTTCTCACCAAATTATTTTTTCTTTTCTTTATCTATTCTTTTTTCAAAAAGGATTTTTTTTTGTTTCTTTCATCCCTTTTTCTATTCCTTCTTCCTCTTCTTCCATGCTTTCATTATATTTTTCTTTTTCTTTAATTTTTTTGTTTTCTCTTTTTCTTTTAGACTAAACCTTGTTCTTTTCAAAAAAATAAATGATTAGAGTCTCGAAAGGTTGACCTATATCGGGTATCTCCGGATCTACGCTTATTTTCAACTCCCCGAAGCATTTTGTCGCTTACTACGCCCTTCCTCGTCTTTGGGTGCCTAGGTATCCACCATAAGCCTTTCTTCGTTTGAACCTCGCTCTTCACTTTAAGGCTATGCCATCCTATGGTGCTGCTAGATGGAATGATCTTATCAACGTCCATGAATGAGAAATGATAGCATAAATCAAACTACCGAATCGAAAAAATTGAAGTGCTATCATATAACTTTGTATCGACTAAGTTCACGAGTTGGAGATAAGCAGACTCGAACCGCTATCTCCATACCTCTTGGTGCTAGAACATTGCAATGTTCCTTGGGATTTACCTAAGTGTTGGTCGTGAATCCTGTTTCTTGTTGTTCTGCTAGTTGCTTGGCCAACTGCCCCATGAGGCTTTAGTATTCGCTTGGTTCTTCAAGGAGGCTTGCATAAAGTTTTCTAGTGTATCCTTTAGTTTTGATGTTCTTCCATGTACTGAAGGTTAGTATTGTTGTTGTTGCTGGTTGGTTTTATTATTGTTGGAGGAAACATTATCTTGTTTCCATCCAAAGTTTTGTGTTGGATTGTTCCATTATAATGAAACCCTAACTGATAAAGTATTCACTAAACTAGTCCAATCTTCTAGAAGGATGACCAGGAGCATGACATATGACCCAGGGCTAGGTCAGAATCATTCCATAGCCAGTGACTTAGAGCCCATTATGCCTCAGTAGATTACCAGGAGCACAAATTATTGAACCTGAGCACCAACTATTTACTTTGCTTTGTATTTTTGTAGAATAGGATTTAAATACCATAAATTAGGTTTGTACCAAACCCTAATTAAACCTAGTTTCTAGAAAGAGTCCCCACCCAAGTAACACTTCTCATATTAGGCACATGCTTAAATGTGAGAAGCATGACTCTCCTAGATCCACTATTAGTGGTGCCTAATTAGGGGCTTAGTTAGGCTTAGTTTGAATTTGAATTTCCCTCCCTTTTCTAATTCGTACGACACCTTAGACTATAAATAGAGTGTCTTGTTTCATGTAATTCACACTAGAATTTGAGTAAAAAAACTCTGTTGAAGTGAATCTCTGAGTAGCTATTTTTCCTCTTGGCAAAGAATGCTTCAAGTGGCAACTCCCTTCATCACTCATCTTGTAGCTCTCCTTCCCCAAGTGGCATGAATCCTCCACCCTTCCACCACCATGAATGTCTACAACCGCAAAAGTCTTCCATTCCTCCTATCTCTTTCCATTCTCTTCCAATTTTGTCAATTCTTTTCTCTATTGAAAGTGTAATTTCGTTTCCATTTGTTCATTGTGTGTGTTTTTTCCTTTTGCTCTTTGAAGAGAACGTTCATAGTTACTTAACCATTTGGTTAAGTTCATGTCCAGTGGCGATTCTCACTGAGTCTTCACCATATTTTGTAATCAAAGTCCTAATCCAAGAAAAACCAAAAACTCAATGTTTGTGTTTACTAAATCAACTTACATCACTCTAGATCTTCCTTCCATGGTTGTTCATGTACCAAACTCTAAGCTAGGAGTGTGTCAGTAGTGCTCAATTCTAACACTCATTTCTTCTGACCAGGTTGTCTATGTTGTACTTGGTATTCTGTTGAAGCTAAAACATCAATTATTTTGGTTGCTTTCTCTACATCAAGTTCCATCATGGTTCTTGTTGCTATCGCATCTAATATCATTTTAGTGTCGTGCCTTAGACAATTGTGAAAGATACTTCGTTGAGTTATGTCTTCAAATCCATGGCTAGGACATCTTTTCAATAGCATCTTGAAGTGCTCCAGAATTCACATAAAGGCTCATTTGATCCTTCCCTAAATGTGGAAATGTCAGATTTAGCTTTCATAAAGCGATATAGTGGAAAAAATTATTTAGAAATTTTATTCAATATCATTCCAAGTGTTCAAGTTGTGGTTGGGGTAAGATTTAAGCCACTCTTTCACTTTGCTACCTAATGAGAAAGGGAATAATCTCAGGTAAACTGATTCCATGTCCCTTTTCTCAAATCACATTGTTCCAACCAATTTATAGAAAGTGGATAAATGAATGTATGGGTCCTTATGATCCATTCCTATGAACTGATGGCTACTGATTAAGCTCAAGAATGTTGGCTTCATTCCAATGATCTAGTTGTAACAAACATAATTATGCTTGAAAAGTATCTCGATCTTTGTTGCATAACATAATCTAATAAAATTCTCCTTGGAGCATTAAAAATCCCCCCTTCTTCATTATTCCTATTCTCAACCATGCTTTTTGTTTGGGTTGTATGACATTGAGATTTGGGTGAGGTTGGATCTGATAATTTTTCTTGATCTCCTTGGTTGTGTTTGATCTTTCTTCATTCTAGTCTCAAGGGTTTTTCAATATCTTTCTCAAACAATAGATCTTCTGAAGAGGACTTGTCTCTTGTTAGCATGCAATTATGCTATTTCTCAAAGAGATAAATTTTAACAAAATAGAATAAGACTAAAAAATTGGTTAGAGGGTTAGAAGTTAGTCTAATCTAAACAACTAGGATAAGATTTACAATTAGAAAGTTAGTTATTCACAAATTTTACAATATGTACTTCTTCAAAATGAAAGATATAACTACTTGATATATCAATTAATTGTCCGACAATGATCCCAAAAACTTGATTATTTTTTATGTGGGCCAATTTAAAATCATTTTTCTCGGCAAGCGGACTGAGTCAACTGTAGTACAATTGAGAAGTGTCATATACAAAGGGAATTAACATTTACCAAATTTGTAATAGCTTTCAAGAAGAAGTGAAGCAAAGATACAAATTGGTTTCATATATTGTTATAATTAAGTATACAAATTTTAATATAATATTTAGTGAAGGGTGAAGCTTTGACAAACAAATGAAGTAAAAGGATAATCAGTATAACATAAGTGTTGGGATTGAAAAAACTTTGTGAATCTCTTTCATTATCGTTATTTATAAATACTATATTTGTTCCAAGCTCTTTGTTCTTATGACTAAACCAAGTCGATTCCACGTACAAGGTTATCTAGAACCGTAAACTATCACAATCAATTTCTTTAACCATAATAACTTATTTCTACATTAAGATAGAATAATTGACCATATTTTCAGCTCCACGCTTTATGGCTATTGAGATATAGGTCGACTTGATAGATTTCAAATACATGAACTCACCTTCCGGCCTCATTCATGCTCCAAGGGCATCAATGGTTGTTACTCACTATTAAGCATTAAGCATACTATCAAATCGATAGAGCTTGAATCTAAAATGAAAACACGTATTCATAAACAACAATAACTTAAGAAATATCACATCGTTATTCATTCCCAACAGGATAAGTTTAGCAACTCATAGTAAATCTTATAATGAAACTTAAGAATAATAAGCTAAAGAACAAAAAACATGGATCCCTAGATGTTGTTGGCCAGCTTAGGATTTTGATCCTTTCCTTCAAATTTTGTCTCTGCTTTAGCCTTTAGGCTTGATTTGATGACCTGATGACTCTGAAACTCAGCCTCTCCTGAACCTAAATGTTCCGAACTTATTATTCAGAACTATTTGTTTTGAGCTCTTAATGATCTCTAACCCTCGATACTTTGAATGAGACCCCGAGGTCTCTATTTATAGATTTTAGAAAGGGGTTCTAGCAGATTTAACTTTCGGTGCTTCCTTGGATTAAAGTGTTCAGGGATTTGGCTGGGATTTGCTTTAGGTTGAGCCTAACGCAACCCTTTCTTAACCTTGAAGTCTTCTTTGGCTTGGGATCTGCTTCAAGCCAAGCCTAAGCAAATGTGAATCCTTCTCTTTTTGGTCCAGGTTGGCTCCAAGCCTCTTCTAAGAGAATCTAAGCTTTCTTCATGTTGAAGGCCTCTTTTCGCTCAACCATTTGAATTCGCTCAACTTTTAACTGTATTTTCTCGATACTTCCAGCTTCAATTCGCTCATTGTATGTCATCAACGCTCAACGTTTTGGAAATTTCTTTAAAGCTTGTTCTTTGGATACAATCCACTTAGCCACTCCTCATGTGCTGAGCGGATTGGTCTTTTCTGATCTTTCACTTTGTTTGTTATTTTTCTTCTATTTTTACAAGATTTCCTCTCATTCTTCTTCTCCCTTCTTAAGTCAACCCTTGCTTTGTGGGGTTTTGCATGCCTTTAAGGTCAATTTTATATGTATTTTAGGCATTATGCATGCCTAACTTAAAGAGGATTTTTACAAAAATTTAGATCTTACCAATCATGCTTTTCTCCACATCGTTAAGGGGCAAACTTATTATTGTGAGTGAGTTTGACGTAAGCATATCTAGTCGTTGTCTCACCCTTGCTTGTGCAGGTCCGTGAGCACGCTACAACCTGAGTGCCTTATTGTCCTTGCTTTGCTTCAATGAGGGAGAACCTTTGCCATGGCCACTGCACTACAACCATGTCTTGGTTGAGTGCGAAATATTTCCAATAGTTAAACTATCATGTTTTTTCTAAAGAATAGTACTTAATAATTGTACTTAGAGGACCTTTGAAACAATTAGTACTCTTCTCCTCTTCTTGGTATCTCGGACTCTTCCCGCTATATTGGGCTTTCAATCATCAGGTTCACTAGCTTGGGCTTGGGCTAGTTCTTCGGTTGTGGGATATGAGCTCTCACTTATCTTGCTTGGCCAGATTCAACTCTCGGCTTCTAGGTTTAGAATCAACTCTCGGGTGGGTGTGTCTACTGCAAGGGGCTCCGATGATAAAGTCAGAATCAATTTGCTTAATTATCAGATAGAATTCACTCTACTTACCTCTGAAGCAGGTCACCTATTTATAGCGCTTACTTATTAGACTTTTGACTTAATTGGGCTTTTACTCTTTTTGCGCCTTGTAATTATTAAATATATTGTAGATGTATTAGACCTATATATTAACTTTGGTACAATATTTCCTAATTTTATTATTTATTTATTTTAATTTAATTTTTGACAACCTCTCAACTTTTAGTCTTTCGACCTATTCAATAAAATAATGGTTTGAAATTATAAAAGTAATGTTTACTACCCTTAAAATTGTCTAACGTGAAAAGTGCAGTGTTTACATAAATTCTTTCTTAAATCTATGTAAAAATATCTATTTTTTATATTAGTTGTTGAACCGATGTAAAGAGAAGTTATTTTTTTACATCATTAACATTTATGTTTGATATAAAAATGATTTGATTTGACTCAAATAATTAATATAAAAAGTTAGTTTTACATTAATGGAAAAACAACTAACATGCTAAAAGATGACAATGAGAACAAATATATATATATATATATATATATATATATATATAATACAAATTTTATTAAATGTTATGATAAAAAGAAAGTGTTTGGTAAAAGAGGAGGGAATAATACAGTTCATTCATCACTTGCCATGCATGACATCTCAGCCACCATGAATGAATAAAATTCAATGCTCTTACCTTTGGAAATTCACCCCAAAGATTCTTCATTATGTAGATTGTATAACCTAGCCTTGACGTGCTACTAACTCCTTTGTTTACTTATTCTTTTGCATTTCGTATTAGTGTGAAGATTCTTAAATAATGGAATCAAACTCAACTTTTAAAAAGTTAATTCTTTAATGGCTGTGGTGATTGAGAGGCCAGAGATTCCAAACCAAATATATGATTAATTAATATCTTAATTCAACTAATTAATACTCTGATCTCCCTTTTTGTTTGTTAATTAACTTGATCAGTTATTTGGTCACATTAATTATTCTTTTTCTGTATCTTTTAGCAAAGCCTTAATGGTGCAAGGTCATTTTCAGTGGAAAATAGAGTGGTCTAGATGAACCATTTTGAGAGAGAAAGAGAGAGGTTCCTTTGTACCATAAAAAGGAGCGGTTTCCTTTGGTTAGGCGAAATTCACGGATTTCTCACACCTAGTCTTTATTATTTTTGAATACGACATAAAGTTGTATCATATCATATATCACAGCTAAGAACTACCAATATATATATATATATATATATATATATATATATATATATCACAGCTAAGCTTTTTTTTTCAATACTATGTCACATCTAAGATGACACTATATCACAATAAAACATTTTTAAAAAAACAGTGTTATTCTTGCTCTAAATATTAAACAATTATACCATTTCTTATTATGAGATATAGCAAGTGAGAAAGGAAACTACGAAATCAAAAAATTGTTTTTCTAGAAAAAATATTTTTTTTATATAAAAAGAAAGTATAAATATAAGATTAGAGCAAGTAATTAAATAAAAAAAAACAATAACCTGCTGAGCTCAATATAAATAATAATAATAATAATAATAATAATAATAATAATAATAATAATAATATTTATATCTGAGACCAATAAGATCATTATATATATATTACAAGAAAATGATGAAATAGAAACCAATTTTAGAAACTAGAAATAATTAGTTACTATAGTGACTAAATTAGAGACCATTTTAAAAACTAAAACAAATAGTTTATAAATTAATTTCTATTATTGTTAAATGATTTATAAATTGGGTATTTAATTAGCTACCAAGATTTTTGCTACCAAATTTAGAATCTAAATAATTGGTAGTTAAAACTTTGGTAGCTAATTAGATACCAATTTAGAAACTATTTAATAATAATAGACTCTAATTTAGAAACCAAAAAATTTTGTAGTCTCTAAAATGGTATCTAATTTAGTCACTATAAAAACTAATTATTTTTTGTCTCTAAAATTGGTTTCTATTTCATGATTTTCTCGTAATATATATATATATATATATATATATATATATATATATATATATATATTTATGTGCGCTTTTTTTTTACATATTTATATATTATGATTTTTTTTTTGTAAAAATATATATTATATATTTATTTTT
>Ga0123342_1006063_pt1 | contig 17016 bp, 5 predicted proteins | sample Turbeawhitnodule_FD_89960 | JGI IMG/M metagenome (GOLD analysis project Ga0123342, IMG submission 89960) | Root nodule microbial communities of legume samples collected from Mexico - Turtle bean Mexico white nodule | ecosystem: Host-associated > Plants > Roots > Nodule | place: Mexico: Nepantla... | reverse complement strand
TAATATATTTAATAATTTTATTTCAATTTAACACAAAAATAATTTCTATTATATTTATTAATTTTTTATTATAAAATATAAGTAATTATGAATATTATATATTAAAAAATTAATTAATTCAAATCTACACACAAAAAGAATCATAATTCATTATTTTAATAACAAGGACAAATTTGTAAACTTACAATAAACGATTCTTGCAAATCCACTCTATCATCCCTCAATCCAAACAACCCTACTCATCCTCTCTAATCCTCACAAATCCACTCCCTCTCCTCCTCAATCCAAACAGAGCCTAATTAATTAGCGGTCCATCAAAACATTGATATGATTAACATATCAAATACATCTGACAATAATAATAATAATTAAAAAAATAAAAATAATGCTGTCAAAATATAAATATTATTATTGAATTCATGAAAGCAAAATGAATCCGATTTGAAACGAGTTTAAAATGTGCAATCCATCCCGTTTATCAATTAAATAAGTGAAATTAAATGAACTCATCTCAGCATCTAGATATAGTGAATCTCAAAAGAGTTAATACATGGGTGTGATTTAATATTTTTTTTATGTAAAATATAGTTATATATTAAATTTATCCAACAAAGCACAACACGTCATTCTTACCAGATAACGAATGTGCAGCAAATTTTTATTTTTGCGTATTTATTTAAGACGAATGGAACGGAAAATGCGCGGAAGTTTGTTAATTGTAAATTATGGCGTAGTAATGACTCTTACACTTTCCGGATAATACTTTATTTTTGCGTAACAGTGAAGACAATAGTTGAAAATTTGGAATAATGAAGAGATAATAGAAGAATATTTTTGAGAGTGAATTGAATTGTTTATTATTATTATTATTATTATTGTGAATAGGTGGGAGCAATTGAATTAAATTAAACAGGATTAAAATGACATGGGGTGGTGACAGAAGCACATGGTTTGCACTAAAAAATCAAAGTGGTGAGGGGTTTTGTAGGTCCAAACGTATCCTCTTCCACTTTTTTGTTTTTCTGCTTTGATTCTCTCTCCGTAATATTAAATTTTCCTAACCGCAAACTTCGCCGAAATTTCACATTGTAAAAAGAAGAACACGGTGTGCGATGCTGACATGGCGCAACGGGAACCTCTTACGACGACACACGGGAGTTGTGGTTGTCGTTTTGAAAGATGAGTTGTGTTGTGTTGTGACGTTTGCGGATTTTGTTGTTTAGGAGTGATACGGGTGTCGTTTTGAGTCATCCGAGGCGTTTGTGGAAAAAAAGGGGAAGTGGTTGATTGGTTGGGAATAAGAATGGGAATCCAATCAAGCTTTATTGAAAAAGTGATTTATGGGACAAAAGCAACGTGAGGGTCTTTGTAAAGCAGTTAAGGTAGGGTTTTTGATTAAAAGCACAGCCATGTTAGTTGGCTTGGTGTGAAGAGTGAAGAGTGAAGAAGTGGAGGTTTGAAGAGGCTACTTCTGACAATTACATACCAACCTCTTACAATCACCTTGCTACTTATTTCTCTATGCCATGTGGCAGTCTCTCTCATATCACCAATTATTTTTCCCTTCTCCACATGCAACACCACATGCAGTTTCACATCAACGCACTTCCTTTTCCCATTCTTTCTTACTCGTTTTCCTCCCAATTTCATCAAATTATTCCTTCATTAATGGATTACCACTCATTTCAGGTTGCTTACCACTTCTACAGTACTCAATAATTTTTAGCTCCGCATTCAATTTGGTCAAATATTTCCACTACACTATTTATTCACCTATACACTCACCATTTTATTTCTTTGAAAGCACATTGCGTTTTAACTCCACCCCAAACAGACTATTCTTTCATGGAAGGACACCGTACCCTTAAATGCACACCCAGAACACCAAACTCGTACTCCACTTCATTAGGATAAGGATTAAAGGTGGGGTGTATAGCACTAGTATTAGGTTTAACAAACACCATTTATTGTCCGAATAATTAGAATAGAAAGTGTTCTATACAAGAATAATAAATCTAACTTTTGTAATTTAGTATAGTTAAGAATATGTAAACTTTTAGATAGTGTATAATTTTTTCTTTCTTTAATATAGTTAAGAATATGTAAACTTTTAGATAGTGTATAATTTTTTCTTTCTTTTGTGTATATTTTGATATACACTCAAATCTCCACCCATACTTTCTTTGTATCTGATTTAGTTGATAATAAATGTCATCTATTTTTATGTTTAATTATCGATAAACAACTTGTTTATAGATAATATCAAGTTCTAACATCCATGATGTAGAAAAGAACATTAGGTAATGATGAACATAAAAAAGTGCCACGACCCACGATTCTGAGCCATATTTTTGCAAGGGGAGGGACCATATGAGGCCCTCGTGTTAACTGGTTCAGTAGCAATTAACAATTAGCTTCCAAATAACCTTATTCTGCATCCTATGGACACCATTCTGTCCTGCACCAAATTGGATAAGGGAGATATACACCAACCAAAGTTTTCAAAACACTAATCACTTATACCTTCATTATTGGAGACTCTACTTCTATCCCCTTCTTCCACTTACTACTTAGCATCACATGCATGCATAGTATTAGCACTCACTCAGAACTCCCTCGTGTTAATACAATATCCCTTTTTTGCACAGCCACATACTTCTCCCAATGTACTATACATCTTATTGTAATGGTCCTTCAATCCATAACTGCTCCTACACGGTTCTAGTTGCATAAATCGTTTTCAAGCTAACTATATTACAATGAAAATTGTCCTTCACTTGTATACAATACACTTGTAAGGAATCTTCAACAGAATTTGCTTAAGACAAACTCTTTTCTCCAATGCCAAAACACTATTGCTTTATCACTGATGTGTATAATTAAAGATAAGACTCAATTCTTTTCCCAAATTGATTGAGTTCCCTATTCATCTTTAAGTTCTGATGATACCTTTCCTTTCATGTTTCTTGTCTTCCTTCTTCACATCCATCCCCATCAACTTAACTTCAATTATTTTTCTGTTGAAACATTGCTCTTATCTGTTGAGTACTATCACAATATCACCTCATGCACACCACTACCAAACATCAATTATTCGTTTGCCTGGCCTGGCTGTTCTCAATCAAGCAATTCTCAGATAAGTCAAAGATAAACCCGTGTGTGTTTCCAATGCATGAAGGTTGAAGAATTAAATCAGAGAAGTTCACTTGTGAGCCTAACGACGTGTGCCTTTTTTAGTAGAACAAGCACAGTGAAAGATACGTTTTGTCACAGAATGCAACTAGTAATTTTAATTCCAATCCCACTCAATCTCGTTCATGTTTCACCATTCTTAGACCTTGTTACTTTCAGTACATATTTAATGTCAGTACTGGGTTAGCCGTGTACATATATGGCTCACTGTTCATTGATGTGAACAAATGAAACTAAACAGAATATTAAGGTCTTAATTGGTTTTTAACAAAAAAATGTATGTAGAAGAGATTGACAAAGAGATCACATAGTTTTACAATCATTCCAAATCATGTGCTATGGTTATTACATGTGACACGTTTAATTCCACTGGGCTGATTTAAGTAATCCTAATTGTATCCAGTTATGAAGGTGTTTCTGCTTCAGCAATCATGTGATGGCATGACTTGTGGTTTAGAAGTAAAAGATCCTCCATAATTACATGCAAACTTTTCTATTTTTCTTAGCTGAGAGACACGTACCCTTCTTTTTTTCTTTTCACTTCTTCGATTTTCATTTCAACCTTCACACTTTCAATTATTACAACTTTTTTTTTTCCAAGCATGAGGTTTACCAGATTACCTTTCCCCTCCATTTGCAAATTTTGATGAATACTCATAATAAAGTATATTATCATAAACGAATCACGTATGATTCAACATGATTCGGTTTAATATATTTATATTTACCGATACCGATGAAAAGATTTTAAATCTCTGCCAACGATATTTTAATTTAACTTAAAAAAACACGTATGCAAACATTCTATTATCACTATCATTATTTTTATCATTAATTATATAGATAGTGTTGCAGATTCCTTTTTAATGTAAAGTTTTATAAAAAGTTCAATGTTGAATAGACGCAATAACAAACCTTTTTTGCTGTTACATTCGCTTTTTTGTTGTCGTAATCCAAACAATTATGTTAATATACAAGTATTTATAATACCTAACAATTTGTTTCACAAGCAACCACCCACATTCTTGTTCTTTAATAGAGATTTTCTTATTTAAAAATAAATTCCTCACACGGTTTATGATACGTTTAGTAACGATTGTCCTTAGGACAGTGATTAAAAAAAATAGATAAATGTTTAACATGTATTAAATCTGTCTTTCTCTATAAAACTTTATAAGTTCTTCTTAGAAACAACCTTAAAACTTAACACAACTTTTTTAAAAAGTATTTAATGTGATACCAATACACATATAATAATTAAAGTAAATATGTTTTAATAAAGATAATATAACATAAAAAAATACATGATCATATTAATTTTTTACAAATTTAAAAAATGAATTGACTTTTTAACCTTAATATATTAAGGATTACAATTTTAATTAAGTCTTTTTTATTTTTAGGATTTAGAATTTAGGGTTTATAATTGATAAATTAGTAATTCTTATACTATTAACAGTTTAAGAAGATAAAAAAAATTAAAAATAATCTAAAAGAATGACAAGTAAAAAGCTCACCACTTAATATATATTAAAAATATAAATACTCAATTGTTTTTAAATTATAACTAATTTTTCTTTTTGCATATATTTTATCCCCTGAGACTAATTAGGAATAATAAGATAAGAATGTTAACATTGGAGTATATTTGTCTCTTATAGAAGGATTTTATCACAATTAAGTTGGAATAAACACATAATCTAAAACAAATATGAAGGACAATTTATCAAATATTAATACATGTAATTAGGATTAAATAATCATTAAATTAAGAAAATGAGAATTACAAGTCTAAGAAAAATACTCAATTATAAAATATGATTGATAAAATCAAGATAATACAACATAATAATTAAGTGTTTTATAGAGAAGGATCCACATACTTCTTATCGAGAACAAATTTTAGGTTGAAAAGTAAAATAAAGTCAACAAACTTATGGGAGTGATATATAAGGTTTTATGTTTCATGTGAGAGACATATGACTTATTAATTATAGAGACCAATGAATAAATGAATTAATATAAAACATAAAATAGTAATTAGACTAGTAAGGAGAACCCTCCTAATGATGATAGCTATTTGATGACCTAGGAGAATAATAATATTTATATATTACACAATTAATGTAGAAAGCAAGGTCGCCTCCTTCATAATTTCATATTTCTCTTGCCTTAAATCCATAGAGATTACATAATAGTGAGTAAAATAGAATGAAACCTTGAATTTTCATTAATGTAATTGGATCCCGAGAGAATCGAAAAATCATCTCATAGATAGAAAGAGTGAGATTCATTCATCTTTTTAAATCTCTAAAATACTAAAGAGTAATCTCCCTTGAAGAAAATTACACGTACTATTGAGAATCACCTGTAATTTTGAAATCCTACTTTTATTTCCTCTATTATTCATTTTTCAAAAATCCTTTAAGTTTTTACGTAATATGTTTATATTATATTCACCATTAAATAATCTCAATATATAAACCCTTTTGAGAAACTAAACAATTTAGAACTTATTTTTTAAATTCTCAACACACATAACTTATATTATTTTTAAAACTATCCTTAATTAATAAACATAAAAACTGAATATTAGTGATATAAAATATAAGTGATTGAACCTAAAAATTCAAAATTAATTAAATATTTAAAATTATAATTACTCAAAAGTATTATTATCAAATTAAAATTGAGTTAAAACTAGTATACAAATTTCGATAAATATGTTTGTTTAGTTAATTTATATTTATCAGTTATTTTTAATAATATTTTACGAAAAAATATAATTTAATAATTATGGTTAAACAAGCTTTTTCTACCGATTAACTTAACAAATTTAAGCTTTTATATCAAAAAAATTGTCCGACACGCTTTAAGAACTCGTTAATAATAAACATATACAACTTTGTTTTATCAATGAACTAAAAAAATAAATAAAGGTAAAACTTATCATACCGTATCGCACTGATGATAAAAATATAATTATCTCCACAAACTTGTAGTTTAACAAAATAAATTAATCCAATGCGTATCGATTCCTTTTTTCCAAATAGAATGTGTTCTTACTAGGGAGATGAGACCTAGAGAACTATTGAAGTCTTCTTCTCCTTCCTTCGGTCGGTCAGGTGACTAGGTGGTGAGCTGAGATTCTTCTCGTCCTCCTGCTTCTCCTTCGGCACTCGGCCTCGGCCGAACACCGGATGGTGGGGGTATCTGCGAAGGCCCTCTGACACTCAAGTCAGTAAAGCGGGTGGTCAGCCCTCAGGTAGGTGAACAGTAATAAATGACATACCTTACTCCTTGGAATGCGTGCTATTTATATTATTCTAATGGGCTTACCTTGTTGGGCCCGTTTATCGAGGTGGATGCCACTTAGGGTTGCATTACCTAATTCTTAATGATAGATTAACTTCACTGATCTTGGTTTGAGCGTTAATTGTAATAGGGGTCGGCCATCGGCCAAATCACCCTGGCATGGGTCGGCCATCGGCCATATTCCAGTGGTCTCGGTCGTCTCGGCCAAGCCTTCTAAGGTCTCGGCCTCTCGGCCAAATCTTCTAAGGTCTTAGCCAGGTTCTCCTGGTCTCGGTCAAGTGGACTCGGCCTCGGACAGCCAGGTGGACCTCGGCCTCGTCCATACTGGTATAGAATGGTTCTATTGATAATATTTATTTCCTTTCAAAACAAACCAAATATTGTGTTTAGATTGAATTTTTTTAGATTAATTTTAATCCATTTTCATAGAAAGAAATGTTTACATTAAACTCGATTTATCTTATTTGGTTGGTAAAGACTAAATTATAACTTATCACGAAAGGGAAAAACATTGTTTTTTCAAATAAGCAGGATTGTTAGATTATGATTAAAACAATATATTGTTTTGTAGTTAAATTTATTATATCTCAATAGATGAATTTACATATAAAAAAACTATTACTGTCTATATTTTATGTCATTATATTGAATCAATCTTAATATTTGAGTACTTTACCATCTATTCATTAATGGGATACAGAACCAAATTAATATTGTCTAATAGAGATAATAGAGTGTGTATATAAAATTAAATATTTATATTAAAATCATTTTTCAGATAGTATATTAAATGTATTAAATTTTTTTCGTGATAAAAAATTGTATATATAATGAACGAAAAAAAAATTATATGATTTGTCCAACTCAACAGTATTAGGATATGATTGATCACAATATATACCTGAGATCATTCTCATTTTATAAATTGATCTTGTAAGAATGTGTTAAATTTAAACTAATATTTTATGTGATTTAAGAACAAATTTATCCTAGTGAAAAAGTTTGTTCATTCTATTCTATCGCTTCCTATCAAATTTATGTGAAACCAAACCAAAATTACATTATATAATTTCACATCTATGTTTCGACATTGATATAGACCAATTAATATTATGTTAATTCCAACTTAACTTTTTGTTGTACCCAAATAAAAGTTAGTTTAAGGTTTTTTTTTTATTAACTGAATTAAACGTAATTGTTTTACCTTGTCACTCACGCAAGCAAGGCGAGAGTTGGGGACCCCATATAATCCAAGGATATGATTGAGAAAGCAATTATAAGGCAGCTAGGGTAAAAAATTTCTCTATGTGGTTTCAGGCGTCTCTATCTTATTATGAATATATGGATTCTTAGAATTTCTAAAGTCCAAACCACCTTAAATGGTATTGTTTTTCTTTCTATGGTAACTCATCTATATACCTATATGCTTAACAGCAAGCATCTATGGGCAATATGATTAGATGAAAAGTTCAACAGCAAACAAAAAAACTCATGGTTGTTATCCACGCCTTCATTAAACCTCTCTCACTGTCGGTGCATGTTTTCATCATTCTATCATTCTGCTTACATTTCTGTTTATTAATTCAACAATTTCTTGCTTATGGAGTATATATATATATATATATATATATATATATATATATATATATATATATATATATCAACGCATAACCAACCAGTTATGTTCTACATTAGTATTATTACCATACAAAAAAAAAAGCAAAGCAAAGAAAAATAAATTAGAAAAATCTTTTATGAACAAAAATAGACATTAATTATATTAATTTCAGATTAAATGAATTAGTCATTTACTACCAGCCGGAATTAAGAATGCATGATATATATGGGTATGAAGGTCAAGATTTTCCAAGATGCCTCTTTAGTTAAAGTAATAGATGGACCCATAGGAGCAACTAAGTCAATCTCTTCCACCAAGTAACGTTTTAATTTTTCACGATCTCACTCGCTTATGCGAACAAAGTCAAAATATTGAGAATTTGGTGCCAAAAATGGGGTGAAGAGTTTATTAAGAACACAGTTAAGTGAAAGTTGCGAACACCTCATTGCGTCACATGATCCCTCCTTTTGAGGAGGCTTTTACTTTCACCACGCCCGTTGAATAACTCAATTAATCAAAGAGCCCATTACTCGTTGCGCCATGCCTACTTATTTTGATTATCCACAAAGCTTATGCAAGAGGAGCAGGGAACTTTTTCAAAAACATCTCTGTTTGGGACCATAATTAAAGAAACGGAGGTTGTGATGCTGTAATGTAATACTAATTAGTATCAGTGGTAGTGTACTGAAGTGTAGTGTAAAGTTAAAAGCAACAACAGGGAAACGAAAAGAAAAAGGAAAACGCCAATGAGGACATTTATGAATGAACCAAAACTAAAAGGTTTAAGGGTAAATGAGAGTTACAGTGTTGAATAAATAAAAGAAAAGAAGATTTGATAGCACATTCCTGGTATTTTGTTTTACTCATAGGTTAGGGTAATGTTGCTTGGGAGGTTCCCCCATCATTTGGGGCTTGCTTAACGGACAAAACTGCCCAACTGGTATCCCGTAAAACCAGAAATCACGAAGCACCTGGGTCCTACATGTTCAGTTTAATCACGCCATTCAGCCCGGCTTTAATTCCTTTATATACACCCCCCAACTACGTACTTTCTCCTCACACTTCACCAAATCAACACATGGCCACCACTTTCCCCTCTCTCCTCCTCTTCCTCTTCTCTCTCCTCACCCCCTCACTCGTTTCTTCTTCCCCTGTCCAGAACCCTCAATTGGTCGCCCAAGAAGTTAACAGGTAAACCCACATTCACTACACTCCACCCTACACCACCTAACTTCACACAAATGTCTTAAACCAATGTACTCACACAAATGTTACCACCATATTTTGTGACACACTTATTAAATGTCACATAGATTTGTTAGGCAATGCAACACTTTTGTTGTCAGTTTTACATATTTGTTTTATTTGTTTCTTTGTTTGACGCAGGAAAATCAATGCCTCTGTGGCTAGGAGGAATTTGGGTTACCTGTCCTGTGGGACAGGGAACCCCATTGATGACTGTTGGAGGTGTGACCCGAACTGGGAGAAGAACAGGCAAAGGCTAGCGGATTGTGCAATTGGGTTTGGGAAAAACGCGATTGGAGGAAAGAACGGCAAAATCTACGTGGTGACGGATTCCAGCGACGATGACGCGGTGACGCCCAAGCCGGGGACGCTCCGTTACGCGGTGATTCAGGAGGAGCCTCTTTGGATCATATTCGCGAGGGACATGGTGATTAAGCTGAAGGAGGAGCTGATCATGAACTCGTTCAAGAACATTGATGGAAGAGGCGCTAGCGTGCACATTGCGAATGGTCCATGCATTACGATACAGTATGTGACGAATGTTATAATCCACGGGATAAATATTCATGACTGTAAGCAAGGGGGGAACGCTATGGTGCGGGACTCCCCACGCCACTACGGGTGGAGGACCGTATCCGACGGTGATGGCGTCTCCATCTTCGGAGGAAGCCACGTTTGGGTTGACCATTGCTCCTTGTCTAACTGCAATGACGGGTTGATCGATGCCATTCATGGTTCTACCGCCATTACCATCTCCAACAATTACATGACTCACCATGATAAAGTCATGCTTTTGGGTCACAGCGACTCCTACACTCAAGACAAGAACATGCAGGTCACAATTGCTTTCAACCACTTTGGAGAAGGCCTCGTTCAAAGGATGCCAAGGTAAAGTAAAGTAAAGTAAAATCTTGTTTCCATTTTCCAAAAAATTGCATTGGCGGTGAAATTTGAGAAAAAAAGGGGGGGAAACAGTCAAAGTGAAGAAAAAGGCTTAGAAATCAATGTGGATGGATGTTGTGTTACTTTTTCAATTATGTGGGGCCAGTGGTGGTGAATTTTGAAAGAAAAAATGTTGGTGATGCGTGCAGGTGTAGGCATGGATATTTTCATGTGGTGAACAATGACTACACCCACTGGGAAATGTATGCCATTGGAGGAAGTGCTGAGCCAACCATCAATAGTCAAGGCAATAGGTTTGTTGCACCCGATGACAGATTCAGCAAAGAGGTATTGGTGGTACTAATTAATCAGGAATAAGAATCTGTTTTTATGAGTAAATATTATATTGATGTGATGTTTTGTGTAGGTGACAAAGCACGAGGATGCTCCAGAGAGTGAATGGAAAGGGTGGAATTGGAGGTCTGAAGGGGACCTACTGGTAAATGGTGCGTTTTTCACAGCATCAGGGGCAGGAGCCTCCTCTAGCTATGCAAGAGCTTCTAGCCTCAGTGCGAGGCCATCTTCCCTGGTAGGCTCCATCACGACTAATGCGGGTGCACTGACCTGCAGAAAGGGTTCCCGCTGCTGATTATGACCTCTCCAGCAAATTGGAAACAAAATTATTAAGAAAATGAAGAGGGAGAGGGAGGGAAGGGGAAAGGAGAATGACCCTATTAATTAACTATGGTCATTTCTTTAGCTAGGCTTGTATATTTTCCTATCATTTTCCATTCTTTTCTTTTCTTTTTCTTACATTGTTATTCACTATTTCTCTTTTGGGGTTCTTATTTCCTCTACTTTCTATGATTACAACCTCCGCCTGTAAACTTCACAGAACCAAATTCATGAATCTGGTATGTGAGAAAGCAAGTGCAGAAGAGTTGATATTAATATAAATATATATATGATTACATGTTTCTCCTTTCTTTCTCTTTCTCTTTCTCTCACTCTCTGTAACCGACACACGCGCAGACACACAAGTGCACAGTGTTGACTAAGACCACGGAAAAAGAAACTGCATTTAAAATAAAATATTCCAATCCCACCAATCAAGCTAAGATGGTTGGTGTATTGGTGCAGATCGCAGAGCGCAGATATCAGAGCAGAGCAATCCAAAAAGTCCAACGACCGAAATAACTGTTAACTAATCCACCAAAAAAAAGGTGCAACTATAAACTGTGTAGGTGTCGATTAGGTTCAATAATGATATTTAATAGGTGTTTGAATTGTTGAGTTTAATTTATAATTAAAACAAATTAACTTATTATAGATATAAATCAATTAAAATGTGAGATAAAATCTGTTCTTGATTAGATTTGAAGAGAAGTGTTTAATATATTAATATTTAATTTAATGAAAATTACAAATTGATTTCAATTAAAACTGATATACTCCTTGATAATGGTATGTGCTTCTATTTTAGACCTACTCATTGTCGACAGTGATTATTTTATGATAAATGTTAACTAGGTCAAGGAATCAATTTTTCAATTTTGAAATATGTACAAAATAGTTTTTTTAATCAATTTTTAACGTGATTTTATATAATTTTTATTAAATGATATTTTTATGTTTTAATCAACGTCCTCAAAAACTGGTTAGTGAGAGTCTTATTTTATTAGAAAAAGTAACAGATTGTGAATACAGAGTTATTAGAAAAGGAAAAAAAAGAGCTTTGAACTGAAGAATTAATAATTTCATGAAAAAAAAATGAAATATAGCAAAATTACATCTTTGAATTTGCGTCATTCATTTCGAAATCGCATCATTTTTAACTATTAAGGTAGAAGTGAAAATCAATAACACCATTTCTTTAACAATTATTTTGTTCATTTTAATAAATTTCTATTAAAAATAGAATGCGTGTATTGGTAACACTTTCCATATAGAAACTGGATAATGGATAGCTTGTGGTCTTCCCATTCTTAGGCACGTTCTGGGTATAGGACGCGGAACTAAATATCCACTATAGCGTGAAAATAAAAATTAAACAAATAAAAATGGCATTGTTTTCAAATAATTTTATTTTTTTTTCATTTTAATATCCTTTATCCGGAAGAAGCAGTGTTCAAATAGCTTTCTTTTTCTTACTGTCACTTCCTAAAGTACTTCTCCCCAAAATATCTTTAAAAATAAATAAAATGTAAGAAAAAATGTAACAATGTTTTTACGTCTATTTCTCTCTGGTCTGAGTTATAATATATTCACAATCTAACATTAAATTACTTTATATTATAATTATTAAAAATAAATAAAAAATCATTTACTAAAATGTTGATTCTTTATGAGATTAAGAAATTTTAAAGTTTTATATACTGATATATATGTTTAACTATGTAATTGTGTAATATCTTTTCTTCAACCTAAAACTAGGTTAAAAGATATAAAAACTTATAAGAAAAATGTTTGTGTTTGAAGGAAGAAGCGGGTGAAGCGTTTTGCAGAACATTGAAAATGAATGTTTTTTTATTAAAAAAAAGTGTCCCGACAGAATCCTCGACAGTAACAATTCTCTTCCATGAGTTTGGGGGAAATAGCGGAGAAAGGTGAGGTGAAGAAGGCACTGTAAGAGTAGGTGGGCGTGGAGGAAAAAGATAAAAATGCACATGGAGTTAGCCTCTTCAATGGAACTTCTTTTCATGGACGTATTTCATGCATGTGATTGTGGCTGGAGATTTAAATTCAGACCTCATTTCAAACTTCTTCTTTTTTTACATATAAAACAAAACATTAGTTTTAATATATTAATAAGAATCATCTAACCATGTGATCATCTTTAATTATATTATTCAATTAAAATGGACACAACTAGAAAAATATAGAATTTTTAAGTTAGTAAGTTCAATTCTGATTGTTTGATGTAATTAAAGGAAAAGTGTAGTCTTCTTCCTAGAACTTTATACATATACACACATTTTGTTGTTTTAATTTTCAGGTATTTATGTTTGAACTTTATAATATTTAGATATATTTATCCACGGAATATATATTTTATGATTTTAGATGCTCCATCGGTTAATAAGTGAGACTTTTAACATTAAAGAAGATGATATATTATTCACCGTGTGATGTGATTTTGGTTGGAATTCCTAGATCACTTTTCGATTTTGATTCAACATTAATATGTTTGATATTAGGCACGTGAGACAGTTATATTTTTTTTCGTTCTGAAAGTAAAATTTTATATTTATCTCCATCCTTCAATTGTAAAATTTGTGTCCATCTACATTTTTATAAGGTAATAAAAATATTCATTCTAAATATTAATTTAATAATTTTTTTTAAAAAAATCACAACAAAAAACATAATATTCAATATAAAAAATATTCACATTTTTTTTCAATTTCAAATATCAAGAACGAGATTTACGTAAATATTAAGAATGAGTACTAAATAAAAATTTCATAAATATCAAATAATGATTAAAAAAATAAAAAAATTCTACATAAATAAAATTCCATAATAACTATAACATTTACTATTTTTACAAAATGAGAGAAAAAATAGATATACATATCATTCCTTATATACAATTTACTAAATTAAGTATTGGTTATACTTATTCATAATCAATATAAATATTCTCCGTCAAAATCACATATTGAAATGTATATGCAAGTTTCTTTAGCATCCCTTTGAATTTTATTTTTTTAACATGAATTAGTTTTAGTTACTAACCTTTATAAAACTATATTATAATTGTTTTAATGCCATTTTATTCTCCTGAATTTTTGTTTATCATATCAATCATTTGAAGAGAAGTGTTTAATATATTAATAATATTTAATTTAATGAAAACTAAAATTTGATTTAAATATTCCAATTAAAATTCATATATACCTAAATTATGGTATTTTAGAACTTTTAGTTTTGAGGACAATGATTATTGTATGATAAATGTTAACTAGGTAAAGGAATCAAATTTTTGTTGTTGAGATATGTAAAAAAGATTTTCTTAATAATTTTTTACGTGTTTTTATATAATTTTTAGTAAAATATATGTTTTTATGTTTTAATCAACATTCTAAAAACTGGTTAGCTAATAACAGATGTTGAATAAAATTTCCAATAATTGAGAGCTAATGGAAATGGAAAATGGAAAAAAGGTTAGAACAGAAGAAGTATAATAATTTCATGGAAATAAAGATTCTAAAATGAAATATAGCAAATTCTCGTCTTTGAATTTGCTCCATTCATTTCCAAATCGGATCATTTTAACTATTAATGTAGAAATGAAAAATCAACAAACAACAACACTTTTTTTTAACAATTAATGCGATTTTTTTCCTCATTTTGTTCATTTTAATAAATTTATATTAAGAAATAGGATGCGTGTATTGCTAACACTTTCCATCTATAACTTTATATGGATAGCTAGCTTGTCTTCCCATTATTACTCACACTTTATATATGATTTTTTTTTTACATATTTCTTGTGAATATAAATTTGTAGGTAATAATATATATATATATATATATATATATATATTGGTGAAATATTTTTTTAAGTAAATACAAAAACAACGTTAATTTTCAGGAATTAAATTAAAAATAATTTTCTAATTGATTGAACAGAGTAAAAAAAAATTATTAGATCAATTTATTATTTCTTACGGATCTTTGTAAAACTACATTAAATATTTTTTACGACATTTTATTCTCTCAACTTTTTGTTTATCACATCAGTTCATCGTTATACGTTTAATCAATTGGAAAATATATGAAAATTTAAAAATTATAATAAAAACTACATTTAACTTTTAAAGCAATCTGTTAAATAATATCAAGTAGTAAAATATGTAATTTATAAAAGTGAAAATGAAAAAAAAATTCATATTTTCAAAAAACTACTTCATTTCTATTTAAAAATTTTGGAATAAAACTAAATCAATTGCCCTTTCAGTTAAAGTTTTCTAGGATCTTAGAAATATTGGCTAGAGCACTACAAAATCTAGGTACCCCAAAACCGGCTAGTTTGACCGTTTCTAGCAAATAAGTGGTCTAGTCCATAAAAAGAAAATAAGAGAAATTTTTTTAAATTAATTTAAACAGACAAAATAATTTAAAGAATGTAAAATATCTTAATATTTTATTGTAAAAATATTTGAATATTAATTTATTATCATTATTATTATTAGAACAATTAAATTTATAAGTGTCAAAATAATACTTTTCTTAAAAGAAATTTAGTTCAGCGTCCCGGCCCTTCCCAGTCCATTAATGATCCAATTCATTTTACTATCTCTTAAAAGAATGTCTATTTCTTCACCCATCAATTTTCTAAAAGACTGTTTTATTAAAAAAAATAATAGTTTCTAAATTATTTTTTTAAAATTTATTTTAAAAATATATATAATATGTTTCAGAATATATTGTTCAAAATAAAAAAAATTTAAGTGTGTTTCGCAAAGAGTTCTTCCGAAATAAAGACAAATTAAATAAAATATTTGATCGTTAAATAGGATGTAGAAAATAACTTTGTAAAAAAAACCCTCTTAAATGTACTAAATTTTAAACCCTAACTCTAAAATCTAAATTTTAAATATTTTTTTTAAGTATATTTTGAAAATATTTTTTCTAAAATAAAGACAAATTAAATAAAATATTTGATCGTTAAATAGGATGTAGAAAGAACTTTTGCCAAAAAAAACCCTCTTAAATGTACTAAATCATATTACTTATTATTATTATTATTATTATTATTATTATAATGAAGTGTTTATCCCTACTACGGTATCCTAGTAATTACTCACCGCTGACGAGACATCCACTATATAATAAACAGTGAAATATAAAATGAAAATGTTCCCTAACCAAAAATTAATAAAACACGTAATTCGATTAAAGATTATATATTTTGACATCTATTAAAAAGAATAATCATTTGACAATTCAAAATACTAAGATTTTAATAATATTTATTTTATTTTTATTTTTTAATTTTAATATTTAAAGTGTATTTCAATAATAAGAGAATACTACTTAAAAAGATCCCTACAGGCAAAACTCACAAGAAATTTGTGCATAGGTTGTGTTTATATAAATTATGCAAATTAAAACAATCCTTAATACCACAATATATCACTCAATTATAAATCATGTTGTAAATTTTACTCTCAAGAAACGATGTTATTTTTAAAAGAATCGTGACAAAACAACTATGTTTGATAATTGAAAAAATGTGACATGTCGTTCCTTTAAAAATTCAACAAATCAATATAAATGCATTAAAATTTGGAGTAGAAGCTTCTGAATTTTACAATTTACAATGCAAATTTGTAACACCCCATAATTTACATATAACTATTACAATAAAAGTTCTACCAGTTTCTATACAAACTTGGAGTTTTTCAAAACATTCCTAATACATGATTAGGATTTAAAGAAATACAAATATTTACATATCCACAGCTCAAAATAAAACTCTGTAACCTCTAAGGCACATCGCAGTTCAAACACAGCAAGGAAAAACAAGGGTAAGCTACTGAAAATAGAATTTTATAATATACACACTTAAAGAGAAAACCAAGTTACATGATCAATTTCTCAAATTACACATTCTTCTTCAAATCCCAACATTAAAACAATCACATGGATCTACACATCCAGAATATTCAACAAACAACGTCTTCCGGAAGACCCGTATTAAGTAAGTCCTACCAGAGACTAACACCTGATCCAAAGATTACCAGCGAATCCAACAG
>Ga0123342_1006062_pt1 | contig 17018 bp, 17 predicted proteins | sample Turbeawhitnodule_FD_89960 | JGI IMG/M metagenome (GOLD analysis project Ga0123342, IMG submission 89960) | Root nodule microbial communities of legume samples collected from Mexico - Turtle bean Mexico white nodule | ecosystem: Host-associated > Plants > Roots > Nodule | place: Mexico: Nepantla... | reverse complement strand
CCGATGGGTTGGCCGGGCGAGGAAAGAGTGCGTGTATTTTATTCATGTTTAGCTGAAATAAAATTTTAGGTGCGTGGCATTCCACGTCCTAGGTACAATTTTTCCCGATAGCTGTTCCAAGTGGTAAGCCCCCCTCCCCCCTCTCCTACTTCTCGGATTCGGAACAGTCCTTCCCAATTTGATGAGAATTTGCCGTCCGACTTCCTAGCGTTGTTGCGCATTCTCCAGACGAGGTCGCCTTGGTGGAATTTTCTGGGTTGGACCTTCGAGTTGTACCTTCTTGACGCTCGGAGTTTGCATGCCGCCTCTCGTATTTTGCTTTTGTCTCGAAGTTCGTTCAGGAGGTCTAGGCCGACCGCCAAGCTTTCTTTGTTAAGGGATAAGTCGAAGAGTTGGCGTCGGATGGATGGCTCCCCGACCTCCACCGGTATCATGGCCTCGGTGCCGTATGTGAGGCTGTAGGGGGTTTCTTGCGTGGTGGATTGGGGGGTGCAGCGGTACGCCCACAGGACCTCGGGCAGTTCTTCGGTCCATCTTCCTTTTGCGGTGCCGAGCCTCTCCCTTAGTTTGTTTAGCAAGACCTTGTTGGCTGATTCGACTTGTCCGTTCGTTTGAGGGTGTTCGACGGAGCTTGTGAGGGATTTGATGCCGAGGTCGTTGTAGAAAGTCATGAGACCTTGGTCGATGAACTGCCGGCCGTTATCGGAGACTATTGAGTGCGGTATGCCGAATCGGCACACTATGTTCTTCCACAAGAAATTTTGAACATTTCGAGCAGTAATGGTGGCTAGGGGTTCGGCCTCTATCCACTTGGTGAAGTAGTCTACTGCGACTAGCAAATGCTTCGTTTGTCCTTTCCCCGGCGAGAATGGGCCGATGATGTCCATCCCCCACATGGCGAACGACCAAGGTGATGTCATGCTATGTAGTTCCTCTGGCTTCCGATGATGGAGGGGGCCGAATTCTTGGCATTTTTGGCATCTCTTGACGTAGTCGGCGCTGTCTCCGTGAACGGTCGGCCAATAGTATCCTGCACGGATGACGTTAGCCGCCATCGTTCGGGCCCCGGAGTGGCTTCCGCACGCTCCTTCGTGGATCTCTTGCAGCACGTATTGGGATTGTTCTTTGGTGAGGCACTTAAGGAGTGGTGTTGAGTACCCTCTACGGTATAGGTCTTGGCCGATCATGGTGTACTGTGCGCACTGCCGTCGGATGCTTTTTTCTTCCCCCGGTTGGCATGTTCCGTGTTCTAGGTACTGGGTGATCGGGGTCATCCATGTGTGAGTTTCGGTGGTCGTCATGCACTCGGCGTCACCTACGCTTGGTTGTTGTAGTCGCATCTGGACGACCGATCGGTGATGACTCTATTTTTTAGAGGACGCGAGGCGTGAAAGTGCGTCGGCCCGCTCATTTTCTTGCCGTGGGATGTGCTCGACTACGACTTTGTTGAACTTGGCTATGGCATTGCTGACCGTGTGATAGTATCGTTGGAGGAGAGGTTCCTTGACTTCGAATTCTCCTTTAATTTGGCCGACGACCAGCTGGGAGTCGCTTTTGCATGTGACCTCTCATGCGCCTAGGTCACTTGCTAGGTTAAGGCCGGCCAGTATGGCCTCGTATTCTGCTTGGTTGTTCGTTGCTTTGAAGGAAAACTGGAGGCCTTGCTCAACCAACAAGTCCCCGGGGCCTTCAAGGACGACCCCGGCACCGCAAGCTGTTTTGCTGGACGACCCGTCCACGTAGAGGACCCACTTGGCCGAGGTCTCTGAGTTTTTGGGGAGCTCTGCGGCAAAATCTGCCAAGCATTGGGACTTAATGGCGCCTCTTGGTTCGTACATGATGTCGAACTCTGAAAGCTCGACCGACCATCCTATCATTCGTCCTGCAAGGTCGGGTTTAGATAAAATTTTGTATATAGGATAATTGGTCCTTACCGTGATTTCATGGTTCTGGAAGTATGGGCGCATCCTCCTTGCGGTCAGCACTAGGGCTAATGCCACTTTCTCTATCATTTGGTATCTGGTTTCGGACGCATGGAGCGTCCGGCTGACGAAGTACACTGGATGTTCTTCGTGGTCTACTTCCTGGACCAGGGCTGAGCTGACCGCTTCCTCGGACACGGCCAGATAAACTATAATGGGCAGGTCGAGTCTGGGTTTTTTTATGACGCCCAGTGACGATAGGAATGTTTTGAGTTGGCCGAAGATCTGCTCGCGCTCCTCATTCCAGTTGAACTTCGAACTTTTGCGGAGCATTTGGGCTATGGGCCTGATTCGTTCGGCGAGACGAGGGACGAACCTAGATAGTGTCGTTAGCCGGCCGAGTAGCTGTTGGATTTCTTTCAGGTTGCTCGGGCTTCTCATCTCTGCTATGGCCTTACATTTGTCGGGGTTTGCCTCGATTCCCCTGTGGGTTAGCATGAAGCCGAGGAACTTGCCGCCTTCCACGCCGAACGCACACTTTTCGGGATTGAGGCGCATGTTGACCCTTCTTAGGGCGTCGAAGACTTCTTGTAGGTCCTTGATGTGCTGATCGCATGAGTCGGACTTTACCACGATGTCGTCCACGTAGACCTCCACGCTTTTGCCGATCATCCCTTTAAAGATTTTGTCCAGGAAGCTTAGGACCTTGTGGCCGGCTGCTCCATCGACCAGCCGGTCGATGTTCAGTAGGGGGTACAAGTCTTTGGGGCAGGCTTTGTTAAGGTCTTTGTAATCGACGCACATCCGCCATTTGCCGCTTGCCTTTTTCACCATTACTATATTTGCCAGCCAGGTGGAATATCGTGCTTCGGCGATGAAGCCGGCCTTTAGGAGCTTTTCGGCCTCGGTTCTGGCTGCCAACCTCTTGTCTTCCCCATAGTTCCTCTTCTTCTGGGCTACCGGGCACGCTTCCTTGTATACGGAGAGGCAGTGGGTGATGATGTCCGGGTGAACGCCTGGTACATCGGTCGTTGTCCAGGCAAAGAGGTCTACGTTCTTTTTTAGCGTTTGGTGGATAAATTATGCGTCGGCGGCGGCCATTGTCGTACCGATGTTAGTGTATCGTTCACCTTCGCCGAGTTTTGCTCGGCGTAATTCGTCTTTGGCCTCGAGTCTTGGTTCGATTTCTCTTGGGTCCAGGTCTGCCATTGCGACGGCGTTTCTGGGTTGTGTGGAGTGTTTCCGAGGGCTTCTACCTCGGTCGGCCATCTTTCGTTCGAGCGAGTGGCTGCTTGTGGGTTTTTGCCGTGTTGGCTCAACTCGTAGGCTTTCTGCATAGCATTCCCTGGCGATCTTTTGGTCGACATGGACCGTCAGGATGTCGCCCGAGGGGGAGGGAAATTTCATCGCCAGGTGAGGCATTGAGACGATCGCTTCAAGCTTGTTGAGGGACGACCGGCCGTGGAGGATGTTGTAGGACGTGTTGGTGTTTATGACCAGGTATCTGATCTTGAGGGTTTTGCTTGCCCCTTCAAGGCCGAACGTTATGTATAGTTCTATGTAACCCTTCGTGCCTACGCGTTCCCCAGAGAAACCGACCACGTGGTCGTTGTAGGGCATCATTTCCTCTTCCGGGATTCTCATGGCTTTGAAGGTCTTCCAGTATAATATGTCGACCGAACTTCCTTGGTCCACGAGGGTTTTCTTGATTGTAAAGTTGTCGATATCCACCGATATCACCATGGGGTCGTCCTGTGTGGGGTCTATCCCCTTGAAATCTTCATCTGTGAACGTAATCGGGGGCATCCTCGGCCGGGCAGAGACGAGGTTTACTTGGTGGATGGCCCGCAGGTGTTTTTTGTTTGCGCTGTTGGAGCTGCCTCCCCCAACGAACCCTCCGGCTATGGTGTTGATTACCTCTTGACCCCTACGAGTGTCGGTTTGTGGGGGGTCATCTCTTCGTCCCCGCCGGTCTCCACGCCTATCACCCTCTCGTGGGCCCGGGGGGGTTCGGTCTCTTCTCCTAGGCGTTTGCTCTTTGCATGGGGAACGACGCGTTTCGCGGGTACTACGCACAAAGCGTCTGAGGTGTCCGGCCTGAATGAGCTCTTCTATTTTGTCTTTCAGGGCTTGGCATTCCTCGGTGGAGTGGCCAGTATTCTTGTGGTATCGGCACCTTTTACTGCGGTCGGCGTTTTCTGGGCTCAAGGCCCTCCGGGGTGGTGGTATCAACTCGACACTTAGGGCTTCTTGCAAAATTTTGCTCCTATCAGCGTTCAGAGGTGTGTAGCGGGAGAAGTGGGGTCCTCGGTTGTCCCTTTTTTGGTCTCGGCCAGTCCGTGACCTTCCTTGTCGTTCCCTATCCTCCTTCTTTTCTCCACTTGCCTCGGCCCGGGCTCTGTTCCTGAATTCGCGGAGTTCTTCTAGCTGCATGAATTTCGCCGCTCGGCGTCTAATTAAGGTCATCGAGGTTGGTTGCGGGCTGCATACATAGGCTATCGGCGAACGGACCGGGTCTCAGGGCGGTCAACATGTGGTGCATGGCCACCTCGGGGCTGAGGTTGCGAATGCTCATAGCGGTCTTGCTGAACCGATCGATGAACATTCTCAGGGATTCTCCCTTCTCTTGGCGAATGCCGACTAGTGCTATGGATGTTAGGTGGTGGGGGCGGCTTGTTGCAAACTGGACGTCAAATTTTTCTATCAGGGTCTCGAAACAATCTATCGAATTTGCGGGGAGTTTGGTGAACCAGCTTAGAGCCCCTCCCTTTAGGGAGGTGGGGAAGACTCGGCAAAAGACCGCGTCGCTCGTTGTGTACAGGCTCATGTGTGTTGTGTACGGTCCACGTGCTCGTCGGGGTCAGTCGTCCCATCATACTGATCCCTGTTGAAGCCTTTCCATTTGTCCGGCAGGGGGCCTGTCATGCCGGTGGTGTTGGCCGTTTTGCTAGGATGGGATTCCCCATCCATCTCCAGAGTGAAGTCATGTTTCGTCTCTTTCTCGGCCTGGAGGCCGGCGCCGGTGGCATAAGACTTGCCGGCCTGGTTGGTCATGGCGAGGGACGGCACCCCTTCGACCAACTTCTTCATTCGTTTATTTTCTTCTTGGTGGTTTTTTATTTCCTCCTCGTTCTTCTTAGCGGCCTCCTCATGCGCCTTCTTCATCTCTGCTAGCTCCTTCTGAAGGGCCATCATCATTGTTGTTTGATCTGCCTCGGTCATGCTTGCCATGGTGCGGGTCGATACCATCTACTGATATGGCTTCTTCTGGCTCTCCTCGGCCCCACGGTGGGCGCCAATTGTTCTCGAACTAGTTTGGGGACTGGGAGAACTATTGCCTTCAGATGCCACTCGGTCGGCCGTGTCTCACGCTCCTCCTTCCAACTACTTCGCCGAACGGCTCCTCGAACTGGTGGGGTACCTGTAGATGGCACTCCAACGCTCAAGTCAGTGGGGTATCGTATTTGGCTGGTTAGAATACTGTAGATAATGACGTACCTTCTTCCTTGGAATGCGAGATATTTATATTACCTTGATGGGCCCTTGCTGTTGGGCCGGATTAGGGGGTTGTTTAGCGATTAGGGTTGGATTAGGTCGTTCCTAACCATGGGTTAGCCTTTGCTAATCGGGTCAACCTTTGACTTGAGTATCTTACGTCGGTCGGCCTTATATGCCACGTGGTCAACCTCGTACCTTAAGGTGGGGTCTGGTTACATAGGTTGACCGGGTCAACAGACCGGTCGGTCATCCCAGTACAGAATTTAATTTCTTCATAGCTTCCACAAGTCATCTTCCATATCCATCCAAAGACAATTAAAAAATAAATAAAATAATTGAGCCAATTCGGGTTTGCATCAACAATTCACAAACAATTGACAAAAATGAAACTTGGAAATATGTTTTAGGTAGTTCGACATCATGATTAACAATTAAAATACTCGAAAGCATAATCAAATTGATTTAATTAATTTGTTAAAAGTATAACTAGTCGTTGACTATTTGTCCATTAACGATATCTTTCTCTAAATTAAATTAATTTACATCTATAAAGGGGACACAATGCCTTCTTAAACCCCTCAGGGTAGCCTTCCAAGTCAGTTGTAGTGAGCTCGACATTCTCGATCTTTAGCTTTGTATCACACTTCTTAATTTTCTCCTTTTCTTCTTGAAGAAAAACAACTTACACTTCTACCTCCTTTAACTTGTTTTTGGTATCCTTCTCAACCTCTTTTAACTTGTTATTTGCCACCTTCTCATTTTTTAGGATTTTCTTTAAAAGCTCTACCTCGACTTCCAAAGCCTTGATCCTACCTTGACCTTGTGCGAGTTGTAATGATTTAGCGAAGAGAGTAAGCTCTCCCTTGACCTTATCCTTCAATAGCTCTTGGTTTTTTTTGCTCAAGATTTTGTATCTTAGCAATCATTTAAGCATTCTCAACCATCGCAACTTTCCAATAATGAATTATCTCCATGCTTTTGCCCAACATTATCTCAGTGGAGTCAAGGCATCTAGCTAGAGCAACAAACTTGAGTAACTCAACATCGTGTGGGACTGGAAATCCCCCACTTCCTCTAGCCTTAACTTGATTGACCTTTATGTTTATGTGATAAAGGGAGTTGGAGTTTGGTTTTAAGGCATATACATGATCTACTCGAGTCAATGATCCTCTTTTTCTCAAATTATTAGCTTGATCAAGGCAGGTCGCCCATACTCGGGTAGGGAGGAGGATGAGGAAAGTCAGTGAGCTTGAAGAAGGTGGAATTGTGACTTAGCTGGAAGAGGACACTGTTACCCTGGCTGAAGAAGGAGGAGAAATCATCGACAGAGGTGCAACCACACTTAGGAGAATGGATGAGGAGGTTCTGACTTCCTTTCCCATGTCACCCTTCTTCCGCTTAGAAGGGTTTTGGAAGTCAGTCAACAAGGTTTTCTCTATAGCAGGCGCTTCAACCTTTGCATGCAACCTTTTGTAATCGAAATCCTTGCCCATGATATCTACACAATAAAATGAAGATTAGCAAAATGAATAACGTAATTTAACATGTGATAGAAAAATTGAAGCCTTATCAAAGAACAAGGCAGTAAGGTCCTTGGCAAAGGGAACACACTAAGGAGACCTTTACTATTAATAACCCGAGATAGATTTTTTATTATTTCTATGTTTATTTTCTCCTCAAGGAGATAATCAACTATGGACTTGAACTTATTTGGCCTTTATCGGTATAGGGGAAATTTAAGAATGAAGTTAGGGTAAAAGAAGAGACTTTTTTGCTGGTCTTGTGGTCAACATTTTAGTTTAAAACAATCATTTTTGAATGACGAGGTACATACCATAAATATAGGACCATGTTGTGCTCCATTCAACGAAATCCAACCAATCTCATAACCATGGTTCAATTAGTAAAAGTAAATAAATGTATTTATGGTAGGTCTAATGTTAAGGTAATGACAAAGTATTTGGAAGACTTTTAAGAAGGTCCAACTATTTGGATGAAGTTGACTTGAAGCTACATTCATTGTAGTGAGCATTCAACTTTCAAAAGGAGACAAAGGAAACACAGTGTCGAGTTCTTTAAAGAAGATCTCATAGACAAAGTTAAAGTCCTCATGGTTGGGTGAGGGATTCCTAAAGACTCGGTCAGAGTTTTTACAGGTTTAAGCCGAGATAAACTCGACCATCGAGTCAGAGTAAATGTTAAATGAGGAGGAGACCTCACCGGGCACTCAAAAGTACTCAGGAACAATGATTAGAGGAAACTTATCTTTCATTTTCCTCTTGGCTAAACTTGGCCCTGAGGCCTCCATTATGTCTTGGGAGGACGCTTTTCATTTTCCCTTAGGAACAACGATGGCCTAAGACAATTGCGATGGGAGAACAATTTACTCCAGGAAATCCCCTTCAATTGAAAATGAGTCAGTACAACTCGTTGAAGGGTCATCTCTGATGGGGAAACCTCCCTACTTACCATAGGGCTATCCCCATTAGAGGAACTAGAAAATGAAGCAAAAGAAACCATAGAGAATGTACATAGAGAGAAATGGGTAAACAAAAGAAGAAAGGATAAGACGAAATGCTTGCATAAGCACCAACATGGTAAAAAAGGAAAAACACATGAAAGTGAGGATACTTAAATTTAAATAAGTATTTGAAGATGCTTTGTTTTTCCTTGTGTTTGAGTAAGTCTCAAAGCTTAAAGCGCAATTTTGAAGTGTCGTGTTGTTCTAGGGCAACATGTTATCCTAAGTCAATATGGTAGTTTGGGTGAAACATCAATTGTTCAAGTGACGTAACACCTCAAAGCTATTAAAACTCATCATTAGGTATAAATTCCTCTCATTAATACTTATAGGGATTTGTACCATTTCAAATAAATTACAATTACATTATCACTATCACTATTACACTAAGCTCGACCCGTAAAGGTCACGAAGCTTAACCTACAGGCTCGACTCATCGGACTCTATAAGTAGTTGTAAAGTTCGACCTAAAGCTAGTCATGAAAATATGACATTTTCAAAGTTTGACAAAAAAATATGACCAGAGTTATAGTTCAAGATAAAGCCCGATCACCTTGTAAATTGTGCTCTCGAACTTGTGGGGCTTATGTACTACCGAGTTTCAAAAAATATTAAGAATATAATACCCATTTAAGATAGTTGGGCTAAATCTGATGCAGTTGAAAATTGATTTCTATTGTAACAACCTAATCAACCCAATCTTTGATAACTACTTTATTGCATATTTCTCTAGGCCCAAAACAACTTATAAATATAACTTTATTCTTTAAAGAGTACTCATTCAATCTTTTCTAATTACTTAAATACTCTCATATCTCTAAGCTCTTACTAAATTGAGCCTTGGAGAATCTTTTGTAGGTGGATCATCCCTCGATTCTCATATATTTGAATATTTTTTATTGATTTTTTGTTAAAAAATATTTGGTACATTAAATTTTTTATATTTTTATATTTTTTAATTGAGTATTTTGTCATTTAATCTTTATGGACTTGGTTGTTTTAATGGATGTACTCTTTACAAGAGAGGATGTGCACTGATATTCACTATTTTTATCAAGTAATGTGTGCAAAAGTGTGAGGAAGGATATCCGTATGAACAATGAAAATCATGTCCCTCTTATATGTAAAGATTGTTGTGGAAAGACACGTTAATATTGGTGATTTTTCCAATTTACCTCAGATTTTGTTTAAACATACTAAAGACAAAAAAAAAAAATAAACGGAACAAGAAAATAAATAAAGAGTAAAGATCAAATCATATTACAAAACAAAATTATTAAGTATATTTATAATAAAAATTAAATTATTATATATAATTATAATAAAATATATAATCGATTATAAATAATATATAATTGATTATGTATATCAATTATATAACCGATTATATTAAATATTCATAAAAATAAAATAAAATAATTATTATTAATATTATTATTATTTAATTATTTTAATTTATATTTTTATTATTTTAAAAATTTATTTTAATTAATATTGTTATTTATAATTTTATTATAATTTCATAAATTATTATTTCATATTATTATTTTAATATTTTAATATTTTTATTATTTAATTTTAAAATAAATATATAAATTAATTAATTAGATTTTTTAAATATAAGAATAAATTTGTAATCTTAATATTTTATTAATTAAAAAAAATTAAAATTTCAATCACACTCATCACATCACTTACAAATTTATTATATTTATGAAAAATTTTAATATTCCAAGAATGATAAGAAACTTATAATTTTTAAACAAAAATAATTATTGAAGAGGAAATAATTTAAAAAAATTTAATTAACTCAAAATTTACACAAAAATATTTCATATTTCATCTTTCAAATATTTTTTAAGACAAGGATAAGTTTATACAATCACATTTTACACTTTAAAAATAATCAAAATTTTCTCACAATTATCCCACACTTCAATAAATTTTCTTCTCATATCTTAATTCAAACATACTCACCTTCTTCACACTTCTTTTTCAAATCTTCACACATTCATTCTCTCAAATCTCTTTCGCAATCCAAAGAGACCCTAAAATGTAACCGCTATTAATATAAAACGACAATAGATTGTTATCACATATATCTGGTAATGATAATGATTCCTCGTTGTAAATGATAATATGAAAGTTTAAGAATATCACAACTTGTTATTCAACCTATTTTAATAAAAGTTATTTATCCTTGTATAGTAACGATAGTATGATTTCATGCTACTCATTCTTGACGCATAAACGTAGATAAACAAGACAATAGAACAAGATACCAATTATAAAAAAATTAAATTTTATAAACCCATTTGAAAATACAAAAAAAATAAATTATATACTAAATAAAATTAATAAAAATTGAATTGAAATTTTAAGAGACTTAAAACTTAATTCCTATAATAAAAAAAATACTAAAAGACAACGTGGCTTTCACCCTATAAGTTGTGAACACTGAACTGAGCCACTCAATGCCCAAGCCTCTGAAGCAATGGCCACGACCACAACGACTTCGTCTCCACCGTTCCTGCGCCCATTCCTTTCACTCAAGTCCTTGCCCCCAAAATCTTCACTCCATCTTCCCAAATTGCACAACCGAAGACCGCTTCACCACGCTTTCAACTCTACCCATTGCTTTTCCCCAGCCGTTACCAAAGCCAAACGCGGCGTTTTGGAAAAGCATTTGTGCTTCTCTGCTCGCCGGAAACCTATACTCTCTTCGGAAGAAGGCGAAGACAATCTCAGAAGAGTGCTTCGAATTTCGCTTTGGGTTGCAGAAGGTGTCTACATTCTATGGCTCTTCCTGCTTCCTTATGCCCCTGTATGTACCCTTTTTTACCTTTTAAAATTTTCAATTTGCCATATGAGGAGGATGTTTATAAACTTAAACTGATTTTGGTCTTGACTGATTCCTATGTGCGTCTTAAGATATCCACTACAATTGATTTTCACCTCTAAAATGGATCCAAAAATTGAAAGAGTGGATGGAAGTAACTTGTTACTTCAACTTTCAACATGAAATCGGAATCAATTATTTCATAATTTAAATTCTTTTAGTACTACCTCTGGTTCGGTTCTCATATATAAGAAAAAAAAAAGTTAACTTTGTATTGATTAAGGAAAGCAAATTTTACTAATCTCTAATTTTGTCCTTAGAATACCCTTTTTATTACATATTATAATGGTAGAACCAAAAGTTAGATATTGATTAAAATTATGATTTCTTAAGAAAAGTATCATTACCGGTAATAGTAGTTGTTGTATATATATATATATATATATATATACATATTGCAACTTATAATCTGATTTGTTTTTCTAGATTTAAGTTAGATTTAAAGTCACTTCTTTTAAGAATAGTTAAACTTTACTTATATTTTTTAATAAGAAAATTGTGATTATTTATTTTATTTTAAATGTGAACGAAGCTAGTATACTAGAATATCTGGTATTTATTGTTATTTGAATTTAAACATTTTTTTACACTGTAGTAAAGATTGCCATGAATGTTTGTTTGTTACTGATTTATGTTGACTGACTATTGGATGGTAAGTTTGTTACAGTGACAATGCATGAAAAATTAACAAGACTTTTTCCTCTTCACCTTCACACAACTTATAATTCAAAATGATTGTAAAGAAAGTTTTTTTCCATGGCTTTGGCAACAAGACTTTCTCCTTTGATTCTTCCTTTGCTTTGGCAATTTGGAACATTTTGAAAAGTTGTATTGCATATTTTGTTTTTCTATTTGCTAATATTGTATAGAATTGATTAAAGTTTGAAATCTCAAAGACTCCTCGTATTTTGACAGGGAGATCCTGTATGGGCCATAAGTTCTGACACATGGAACTCTCTTGTGGGTCTTTCTCTAAATTTCTTTTTCATATTACCTTTCATGAACTTTGGTACGTATCGTATTGCTCATTGTACCTCCGTGACAAATAATGTCTTCAACTTTTCATAATGGATATTCTTTAATTGGGATGAATTTACAAGCATTACAATTACAGATGAGAATAACTGATGACCTTGTCATATTTAAATTTTTCCCATTATATTGGTCAATAAACTGTATTTTGGTCATTCTTCATATATAAACGAGAAAAAATTTGTTTGAAAAGATTCATTCTGAGTCCTTTCATCCTTTTATATATGAAAATTTACATTGGAAACCTTTATATTGCCATGTAGTATGGATAATTTCCGAGGCCGTGACTTGCCTTGTATATTGTGTACCTCCAGGATACCCAGCAGAAAACCATTGTATACAATCTTGTCTTGTATTTAGATTCCTGCGTAAGTGATTGTTAATTACTTCTATTGTATTTCTAGTTTTTCGAAGAGAAAAGAAAAGAAAAGAAAAATGTTTTACAAACTGTGAATCATAAAGAGTGTGGACACGAGCATGGCATGCGTGTTTAGGGGAAAAAAGATTCACACACATGACATCAAGATAGATGTATGTCGTATGTGCCATATAAAATGGAAAAGTCGCAGGAAATGAAATCAATACATGAACAATAACTCTTTTTTTATTATGGAGTGGTAGACTCAATCTTTATGTTGTTTTTGTTTCAATTTTTAGGTTTTCCACACCGTGTCACACCATGTCAAAGCCACATTTTACCTAAGAAGAACATTTTAATATAATTTTTTTTGCTTTACACATTGTCTTAAATCCCCCGCTTCTCAAAGATTTTGAATCAATTACTGCATTGAAAGAAGCTATTTTATTCAAAGTCAAACAGAGCTGAAGCTTGATCTGCTTCTTTTAAGAATAACATGGACTATATACTGCTTTTGTGTTTTTTGAAGAAAACTATCAGGGTTATCTTTGCACTTCAATGATTTCCACATTGACCATTTTGGCAGAGTAGTTGGAATTCGTCTGATTGATGCGCCTGTTCTTCATCCTGTAAGTGTCACTGCTCAAAGTAATTGGCACCTAATACAATCATTTGATGGAACAATCTCCCTGATTTTAGATAATTTTCTTACTTCTTCAGATGTCTGAAGGACTCTTCAATTTTGTGATTGGCTGGACGTTTATGTTTGCCCCATTGCTGTTCACAGATCAAAAGAAAGATAGATATAAAGGGTCTCTAGATGTACTCTGGGGCCTGCAAATGTTCCTGACAAACAGTATGTCTGATAAATCTCTCTATCTTGACAAGTCTTTTTTATTACCTCCAATAGAACAACAATGTTGCTTTATCCGAAAAAGATGAATGATTTAATTTCAACTTATTCTTCCTTTAGACGTCATGTAATTACATTACCTATTATAACTCCTTCTGTGATGCCAGCATTCCTGATCCCATACATGGCTATCCGCTTGAATGATCCTGTTGATGAGACTGCTCCAAGAAAACTTTCACAATTTGGGTCAGTGATGACAAATGGTGCTCCACTTGTTGGAGTGATGGGTGGGAGTGCATGTCTTGTATCTCTATTGTGGGCTCTTTTTGGGCGAATGGATGCAAATTTTGGGGGCATAGCAGATAGATGGGACTACTTGGTGGCTTATCTTGGATCAGAAAGGCTGGCTTATGCCTTCATATGGGATATCTGTCTTTACATAATTTTTCAGCCTTGGTTGATTGGTGACAACCTCCAGAATGTCCAAGAAAACAAGGTTGCCGCAGTAAAGTATCTTAGGTATGTTCCCGTGATTGGCTTAATAGCTTATCTTTTATGCTTGGAGCCCAAAGAGGCATGATTACTGTGCTTGGTTGATTAGTTTATTTTGCACTTCAAAACAGTTAAAAGTAATCTCTTGCCAATTTTGAGAAAAAGATTTCTTGAATTTAAATAAAATGATCCATACAATTACCAATTCCTAAGTATGGTTACTTTATCAGTTGTCTTTCAGATCCATTACGAAATTGTTGCACGAGTAGTTTGTTTCAGGCTGTCAAAATTGTGTGTGGGCTCTCATTACTTGCATGTCCTTTAACGTTGACTTCAGCTTTTACTTAAAAAAGGAGGCTTAATTAAGCACATAATAAATTTTGTTATTTTCAGTTTGAGTTCTTAAAAAGATTCATTTTATTGAGTGGTTTAAATATTTTTTATTTTCTTTTTCAAACGGGATGTTGTGATTGCTATTTATATCTTCTCGTCTCAATCTTGCTAATCAAACTGTTACTTCTTTCTTCGATCTCCTCTAATTTGGAGAGACATGAGTTAAGCGGTGAGTGACTTTAGAAGCAGACACAAAGACAAATTTGTTAACAAATTGTTCCTTCTTTCTTCAATCTCCTCTAATTTGGAGAGACATGACTTAATCGGTGAGTTAGAAGCACGGACAAAGACAAAATTGGCAAAATATTTAGACAAAAATAAAAAATAGTTTGAATATTTTAATACTTAAATCTATAAGTTACTTGAAATTTAATTAAGCCATTTTTTTTTTATAATTGCCTTTAATGTTTACCGAAAAATCTAGTGGTCTCGTCCAACCATTGTTTCTCATAAAAAGGTAAAAAGTTACTTGTATTCTCGTACCAAAAACTAAAATACCTATTTTAGAAAAAAATCTGATTTGGGATGAAATTAATTTAGTGCGTTAAAACAGATCTCAAAACTTACAATTCTTCAGTCATATAAAATGGTTCCATAAACCTAGCTTAGAAAAATGAAGTAGAATGGAAATTATTTGCGGCAAACACAATACGAACACTTAAAAGTACAACAGATAACACAAGGCTAATCAAAGTTAATTCATTATATCCATGGTGGTCGTAAACATAAAATTTTCTCTCTTGAATCAATATTAATCAGGTCTAAGATAGGCAAGTTTTTTGGAAGAGTTTTTACAAAATGAAACAACTATATGGCAATATTCCCTTTATAAATGCTCTGTGATAGAGTGTATTGTATATAATTAACGTGTACTTAGGCGTAATGTTGAGATATTAAGTGAGTTTAGAATTAATAAATCTTAACGGACTTAATTGTTAATCTTCATTAATTGATTTTTACTTGTTTTAATGTATTTATCTTGCCTATGTTACATTTGAAACTAAAGATTTAGATTTGATGGTGTCTCTAGAAATACGAGAAAATACTATTTAAGTTTGCTTTTTAAAACTCCCTGCTCTATTCATAATATTTTCGGCTGAAAATGGGGATGGAAATTGCACGCTTTACACTTTGGATACACTTTTGGGTACTCATCTTAAAATGGACAAAATTCACTTAAAGAGGGAAAGTTGCAAGGAGTTTCAATTTGATCACATTTCTATATCTAGATCTAAAGCTTGAATAAAAAAAAAACACCTCTCATTTTTAAATCATATTATTTACATTAAAAAAATACCTGAGTGCATGTGTTTTCGATGAAATAATTTTAGATTTATTACGTTGTTAGAATTAAATTAAAAAAATAATTTGAATTTAATTATTTTTTTAATTTAAATAAAGAAAAAATTATAATATTAAAATTATAAAAAATATTAAAAGATAAAAAAAAATACTACTATTAATAATAATATTTCATATTGATTGTCTCTATCTAAATCCAATTAGAATTATAACACTTTTTTTTTTTTGTCTATTTGGATCATATGGGATGCAGTCCATTAAAACACTAAAAAAAAATTAGGTGCTACATGAAACTTTGGAAGCGGACCATATAAAAAGTATTACATACATAAAATTTTTAATAATTAAAACAAAAATAATATTTAATCCATATAAAAAGTATTACATACATAATATTTTTAATAATTATAATAAAAATAATATTGATATTAATGATAATATTAATGATAATATTAATATTAATATTAATATTAATATTAATATTAATGATAATAATGATAATATTAATATTAATATTAATGATAATATTAATATTAAGATTTAATTACCTTTTTCGTCCCTACATTTAGGGTCAATATTCAATTTAATACCGTGATTTTTTAAAATATCAATTTGGTCCCTATGTTTTTTAAAATGTATCCAAAATGATCCTTTCCGTTAAGTTGCACGAAACGACATTAAGTGGTGCTTATGTGGCAGACACGTGTCAAGTGACGTGTATGGTTATATTAGTTTACTTAAGAATGAGTTGGGGATTAGGGTTACACTAATTTGAATTGGGGATTACTAATTTTGAATTGAAATCACGATTAGGGTTTCTGGAATACGAGGTGCGATTGTGAACAAGAATCTTGAGGTGTGATCCCATGGTGTGATCGTGAGGTTCGATTGTATGGTTCGATTGTGTAGTGCGTTCCGGTGGTGCGACCCCGAGTCCATTCGATTACAGCAGCATGATGATACAAATGCAGACCTATAGGCGCACATTTTCACCATAAACAGACTTACACCCACGAATAAATTAGAAACGCTGATTAATCCTCTCCAACCAACGAATCCTCAAACACCGGAATCCACCACAAACGGCGACCCTCCTATATGTAAACTCACTCGTTTCTGTGAACAAGGCAGCAACCAAAAATGTTTACGCATGCAAACCGTAACAACCACAATTTATGAATCTCTACCTATCCAATCTCATTTGCAAAACCCTAATGACCGAAAACGACGTGTCACTGACTTGACATTCCATATAGCACCTTATATCTGCCACATAAGCACCACTTAACGTCGTTTCGTGCGACTTAATGGAAATGACCATTTTGGATACATTTTTAAAACATAAGGACCAAATTGATTTTTTTAAAAACCACGGTACTAAATTGAATATTGACCATAAATGTAGGGACGAATAAGGTAATTAAATCTAATATTAATTATAATATTAATATTAATGATAATATTAATAATATTAATATTATCATTAATATTAATATTAATGATAATATTAATAATATTATTAACAGTTATAATATCTATAATATTAAAAATATGTAATAATACTAATAATATTAACCATATTAATAATATTTAATAATATTAATAATGTTTATAATATTAATATAATTTAATAGTATTAATATTTTTTTATAATATTAATAATATTTACAGTATTTAATAGTATTAAAAGTATTAATAATCAAAATAATATTTAATATATTAATAATATTAAAAATATTTAACAATAT
>Ga0123342_1006061_pt1 | contig 17022 bp, 8 predicted proteins | sample Turbeawhitnodule_FD_89960 | JGI IMG/M metagenome (GOLD analysis project Ga0123342, IMG submission 89960) | Root nodule microbial communities of legume samples collected from Mexico - Turtle bean Mexico white nodule | ecosystem: Host-associated > Plants > Roots > Nodule | place: Mexico: Nepantla... | reverse complement strand
GTTGGAGATCCCACATCGACTAGAGATTAGAGCCTTTCATTGTATATAAGTGGGTGCAAACCTCAACCCTATGAGCCGGTTTTATGGGGTTGAGTTAGGCTTAAAGTCCACTTCGTAATACATTATCCCAAATGTATGAATTCAATTCCATACAATTTTCATCATACAATATCATTCAAAACGCAATCCACAATATTTAAAATCTTATTTAACATAAAAAAAATAACACTTAAATACTAAACCATCAAAATCTAATCTTTTTACAAGTTTAAACAACATATAAACAAACAACACCCCTGCAAGATAAATTGAATATTGGGATCACGTTCTCTCCATAACCTTATCTTATAGCCTAGGGTACTATTAAAAATTAAAGTTAACTTCCCTTACCTGAAGCTTCTTATTCTTATGGAAATTCTACCTCAGACAAGAGAACCACTCCAAAATTTAGGAACCTAGAGCAAGTTATCCAAAAAATACCAAATTTTAGTATGAGCTTAATCAATTTGAGAGAAACACTTTTCTCAATTGACCCACCAAGATTGATGACTAAATCATAGAGAAAAACAAATAATAAGGGATCTTTAGAGTAAAAATGAACTAACTTTGTTTGAAAATATGATCGGATAGAAATGTAGTTTGACTCTTCAGCTACAGCATGACGTGATCAGATTTTGGAATATATGAGGTATGGAAGAGAAATTGAAGAGGAAAAAAATAGGAAGAGAGAAAAAGAAAAAAAAAAAAGGTGGTAGGGGTGGGGTTCTTACGCATCCTACTTATTAGTTACATTATTACTAAAGTTTATCATATAATAAGAAAACATACATATACATTTTTAGTATTTCAAAATAAAATTTCTCTGTGCACGTAAAATTATAATAGTTACATCAATTAATTAAATAAAATAAAAACATACCATTTTATTATCTCTTCTTAACTATTTTTGTTGAGATAGTTCTCTCATATAATACATTATTATTATAGTTGATAAACCATACATAAATACACACAAAACTGTAGACTTTTAAAAGCTTTCATACCTGCAAACATCAAAATTGTAAACATATATTTTCATATTTCATAAAATTATATTATTATGGATACATAATTAATTCATTTATTAAATGTTTATCAAAATCAAATGTTTAACTCTCAACTAATAATTATGTCTCATGTCATAAGTTACTTACATAAACATTATACATACTTAATACTTAACTCTCTATTAATACTTAACTCTCTATTTACGGAAGATATATGTTGAATTAAATTCATATATATGCACTTGTCATGTTACCTTCACTAAGTTGTCACTATAATAAAACTCCTTAATAAGAATGCAATCCACTCATATGACAACTAATTATAGAAACCAATTATAGAGACTAAACAAATTATTATTATATAATGTAGTTTTTATTAATAATAAATAATTTTTAAATTGGTATCTAATTAGCTACCAAGGGTTTAGGTATCAAGTTAGATATCAATTTATTGGTGGTTAAAACATTGGTAGCTAATTGGATATTAATTTAGAAATTATTTATTAATAATATAAACGACTTTAGATATCAATAATTTTTTTAGTCTCTAAGATAGTTTTTAATTTAGTCAATTTAGTGAATAATTATTTTTTTGTCTCTAAAATTGGTTTTTATTTAATGATTTGTAGTGTACTAAACACTTCTTTTTCACACAACAAACTAGATCATAGGAAGCTTCATCGACTCTCATCACTTGATATTTTTTCTCTAGGTGAGTCCAATATCAATAGAGTCAAGATATCTCATAACAATTTTAAATTCAATGCATACATAATCATCTAGAATTCTTCTCCTTATAAATAGTTATGTTCACGACACACTACATGTCATATTACAATCATAACATCATAGATTTTCATTCATATACATTTCAAATCAATTCAAAATACAATACCATTACAAATTTCTCATTTATCTCATATACTAATATATAAATACATTATGACGATAAAATATAACAACTAAAGGGAAAATAACGCATTTTATTATTTAAAAACATTTGAAAACATGATTCATCAAAACTTAAAAAACACGCTCTCATTTAGTCACCACTTTGCTCACCCAACAAATTAAGCACATGTTATCATTCACCTTGTCATTATTCTACTCGCTTAGCTAAAGGCATAAGCTTGCTCAACAAATTTTAGTTGCTCAACAAAAACTCCGCTCATTCAATGATCAAAGTATTCGCCTAGTGACTTCATCATAAAAACAACTTGCTCAACAAGAATTGACTTGCCTAACAACCCAAACTCTTAAATTTTCAATTGATTGAATTTTGTCAAATGAACAAACCAATGAGAGTTTTAATTAAACAACTTGCCCAACAAGAATTGACTTGTCCAACAACCAAAACTCTTGAGTTTTCAATTAATTGAATTTCCCATAACAAGATTTTTGCTCGCTCAATGACTTTGTATAATTCAAAATTTTTGCAAACTATAACAAATGATTTAGTTTATTTAAACTGAGTTTTTTTTCTTAATTATACCGAACAAGAAATATTATGTTCTAAAATAACAACTCAACCCAATGTAACTCAATTGACATACTATAACTTTTAACTACTAGAATATATATCTCATTAAAATCTGTTTACTAAAGCTATACAAATTTTAACTCAATCACTTTCAACCCTTTAATATCTCAAACATATTATACAAAGCTAACTAGAATTTTCTTACAAGAAACATTTAATCATCTTACAACATAAACATATTCATTATATTTCTAAATATTCATCATTTCATATAACATTCATCTCCAAATTCAAACAAAACACAACCTGCATTAAAAAAAATAAAAATATTGTGATTGCAACACCTTCATATCAAAATCATTTACCTTAAGGTAGTATAAAAAAACATAACCAACTTCTCCGTTCTCACAAAAAAAATTAAGCTCAGATATAAAACATTCTGTTATTGGACTAATAGAAATTTATCTTTATCCTATAAATAACTCATTTCAACACATGAAACCTAGACATGAAAAGTTTTCCTAACACCAACTCAAGAAAAAGAGAAAAGAAAAACTTACTCATGTAAACAAAAAAGCAAAAAAAACAATATTTTTTATTAAACAAAAATGTTTCATGTGATCTCTAATGTAAACTCCGTCTTTTAAATTATAAAGAGAAGGTAAAAAATATATTTTAAAAAATAATAGTTTTTATGAAATAAAATTTGAATGGGTTTTCATATGATATTTTTATCTTAAATCAAAAGTAATTCTAAATTGTGAGACATAATGATATTTTTTTTTCTACTGATAGAGTATGCTTAAAATAACCTCATCCTATAACTGACTAGTAATTGAATGTGGAAACGTTCTGTAATGGTAGTACTAGTGAATGTGTGAGTTATTTGCTATTAATATTTTTTGTGAAGAACGTTTAGAATCCCTTAACGGCAAGATAAAATGGATTGTATTTTTAATAAGGGTGGGCAATATTCAAGTCCATATAATTTTAAATTCATTTAAATTTTAAATCCTAATCCATATTTTTGAAATTTAATTCATTTAATTAAATATAAATTGGATAATTTATTAGATTTTAAAAATTTAAAATTAAATTTTTTGTATACTAAATGTTTTTTCATTACCTTTACTTTTGATTAAACAATCACCAGTACAACTAGGTTCATGATAAACTCCTTCTCTAAATGTGCATTAAGACTATTATAATAATATAATAATAACTGCATAAAAACATTAACAATACACTTTTATCGTATCGTGTTTGAACTCGATTTAATTGGCATGACCCAGTTTAGGGTGATAGGTATCTCTATTTCGATGGTTGTTGGTTTTTGTGGGCTGTTGGGTTGGTGTCTGGGTTGGTGGATAATGGTTGTTGTTCTTTTTGCCCCTTGTTATGGTTGCAGTGGGTTTGTATTGGGTTTGTTTTGAGTTTGAACGGGATTGTACGGATTTTTTAGTGGTAGATTTTTTTGTCTCTCTAATTTTGTTGGTTTGGGAGACATGAGATTTGATTGATATTATATAGGTATGTATAAGGGTTGTGGTTCCTGTTATTCAATTCTTATTGTTGATAAAAAAAAATTAAATATTTTTAATACGGATAAAATATATATGAAAAATAATAAGTTTTATGATATTTTTTATTTAACGACTCTTTCTCTTATTTTATAATTTCATAAATTTAATTGATAAACAATAGGTATTAAAAAGAATGTATTACTAACAATACTTTATGATTTTTTTACATTTTTTTATATTTTTTACAGAATTATCAAAATCAATAATTTTTAAAAATATAAATATGTGAAATCTTATTTTAAAACACAAATTTTAATATAGAAAACATGTTCTAAAACACGACTTGTAATAAATACAAAACTAGTGGTTTAATTTTTTTTTTAAATAATTTTTCTTTTTTTCTAAATTAAAATATATAATTTTAAAATAAATTGACCTATATTATATATATATATATATATATTTTTTTTTTTTTCTTTTTCTTAATTTTCTTAAAAATATTCTAAAAGATAAAAGAAAAACCAACATTCGTAGACAGAAGAAAATAACATATCCCGCTGAAAAAAAATATAAAATATATTATAAATACTAGCGAAATTACAGACGTATATGTGTATTCATATTTTTCTCTTCTACTCAAATTTCATCATGATAGAAATTTAACATATATATAGAAATAATTTTAGATGAGTCAAAATTACAAAAAAAAAATATGTAAAAAAATGATGAATTGATTAATCAACTATTTTTTTTTTTTTTAGTTTCTCTTCTTTTTTTAAGTTTTTTCTCTTATTCCATTGGTATTTTAGAGATTGGAGGATGTGATGATTTGCACTTAAGGTTAGGATTCACTTAATGGTAGATACAAAAGAATAATGACTTTATCAAAGAATAAAATTGCTCAAAATGGAGTTGAGAAACTCACAGGAAATGAAAGTATGTTCTTTCTCGTTCTGTTGTTGTCTTAAAATAAGGAATTAAAGAAATAGTGGGGGAATTAATTTGTATATATAAATTGTCCATTAATATTAATTTAAAAAATTTAAAAAAAAAAATTATCTTTTAAATAATTCATATAAAATAAAAAAATACTTCATTATACTAATAAAATAAGATATATTAAATAAGAGCAGAATCATAAAAAAAAATTGTGTACACCAAAATACAGTTATTTAAAAAAAAATCTTTTTTTATATATAGGTATAGATATTTTGTTTGGCATTGTTTGTTTAACAAGAAAATGATTTTAGAATATCCAAATACAAACATTTAATTATCTAAATAAGAATATAATCAATTTTAAATATAAAATAAAACAGTGATATACCAAACACTTAATGTAAAGAAAACTTACATGTTGGCATTTATAAATTATAAGTGATATAATTAAAATAAATAAATGATACTATAAGTTAACAGTATAAAAATCATACTAATTATACTCTTTTATCAATTAATAATATAAATTTTTTACACTAATATTATACTAATCAAACTCAAATTTGATAATCATTAAAGTTTGGCGAAAAAATTACTTAATTAAAGTTTATAAATAACTTAACAATGAATTAGCCACAATATTTAATTGTCTTAAATTTATTATTCAAAAGAGTTAATTTTTGGGTCCAGCCCGAAGTCAATAACCCTATATTTATAATGGTTAACAGATAATTTAATTTATTATACAAATGAAACCACAATCAATAGTTTCATCCATAGTAGAGTTACATTTTCTTTGACTTATTTAGTCTATTTTTGAATTGATGATATGAAAGATAGTTTTAATATTTAATTGTGATTGAATTGTTAAATTATTTATTTATTTTATTTATCTACATTGACCAAGTTTTGATCTATGATCATAAATGAAAATTAAAAGAATCCAAATTAATTTAATCCATTTAAAATGATCTAGATTTTAGATCTAAATTATTTTATTAGATTTAGATTGGATCAAAAACCTGGATCTTAAAAAATTGAATCCATAAACACACTTAATTTTTAAAGTAATAAAGAGACGTGGAAGCAGCATAGCTCACGTTTTGGTGGTACTGTGTCTTCTTCTACTGCATCCTCAATATTTTGTTACAGTCACATTATTCAAACCATGCATCCACATTACTCTGCTTTTCATCTTTCTCTACTCTACCCTTCTATTTTATTTTAATATTTTTTTCATTGTGAAGCAATGAATCCAACATTATATCAATAACACTACTTTTTAATACTAGACATTAATTAGTATCTGAGAATGTGTGTTTATTTCTTGCTTCTCTAATAATATTTTATGATTAAAATATTATTAAAATCACACTTTTGTTAAATTATTTTGGGTAAATAGTCAGTTTATTATAATAAATGTTGATATATTTCATTTTTATGTTTTATTTTAGTATAATAAAGTAGGGTGATTTTTTTTTTAAATTTTGTTTGAAGTATGTTAATGATTGAATTAATTAAACATATGTTAAGTCTATAACAACTGTGATAATGTTTATCAAAAAAATGTTAACATTAATATATGCAGTTAACCTTAAATAAATTATTAAAAAGATTAAATTTCTAAAATAAAAAGTAAAGAATAAAAGACTCTCTTCAAAGTTAATCTTCAAAAGTTAATTACATATTAACATTATTTTTTTTTATCAACATATATAATAATTTATTAAAGATCAGACACGTATTTAATTATCCTAACCATTAATAGACTTCAAACGAAATTAATAAAATTATTTTTTTGTTAAAATTATAAATTTTTTCATTATACTAGAAAGGAAATATACAAATAGGAAGCGTATTTCTTCTTATACTTCTACAGTTTTTTTCCTACACTCCTACATTCTTCAAAAATACTAAAAATATCCTTTACAATTTTAGGGTTTATATATTATTTAATTACAAATTTACCTTTTACTATATATATTTATTTATAAATCTATCACATCAGAATTGTATACAACTTTTGGAATTGTCACACTATATTTTTCTTTTCTTTTTGTAGTTAACAAACTATATATAACTTAAACAAATTTTCGTTACCATGCAATTTAAAATTGGCATGCTCATTATGAATTTCCTAGCCCAGATAGGCCAGTGACCAAATTCAGGCCTGCAAGAATGACATTAGCGGGCTACAAGCCCATAATTGCTTTCTGCATCCAATGCTTTTATGCTTTATGGAAAATGATAAAAATGCTTTTTAGTTTTTAAATAGGAGTAGGGGTGCAAGGTAAAATTTATTCTGAATTTGGATTTTTGGAAATTCAGACTTTGATTCTCTGATCAATTTTATGGATTTACATTTCTTGGAATACATTTTTATATTTAAATTTTTATAACGTTTTTTTAGAATTTTGTTTTCCAAAATATATTTTCAAATTTGTTTTTCAGAATTTTATTTTTATAATAAAACAAATTATTCTGAATTTCCTTTTTCAGGGTGTGTTTTTTAATTCTGATTTTTTAATTCCAAAATAAAGAATAATTTTAAAATTTCTAAAATTGATTGGTTGCATATCCAAAATATGCAGAAAGCAATTTCCTCTACAAAGTTAATGGGTTATTGTGTGTTGTATTCGTTTTCTTTCCGTCTCGTGAAATTTTCATCAGGCACACCTCCAAAACGTGTGAAATGACCAAATTATCTTTTAAGCAATTTTAAAATTCCAAGGCATATTTCGCACAAAATTTTTCCCTCTTGGAAAGACTTTCCGAAACGAATTCACACTTTTTCCAAAATATCATTCCATAAGTAGTTTAACAATTTTACTAAAATAAAATTCTATAATTAAAAAGTATCAAAACAACAAGTTCATCTATTTATAAAATTTAAATGATATTGATAAAATTATTTTCAATTTAGATATAGTGATTTATATATAAATTAGAATATTTGTATACGTTTTAATAAAACTAGTGGGAACGCTCTCGCGTTTGTATATCTGTATTTTTTTTATTTTTACCATTTATAAATATATATATATATATATATATTTATGTATGATATTTAAATTTATATTTTTTAAAGAAAAATAAAAATCAAATAATAAGAAGGGATAACAACTAAACCAAATGATAAGAATGATAACAACTAAACCAAGATAGATTCTATGTGCACTAGATCAGTATGGACTGCACCCAATATATGCAAAGAGAAAAGACCAAAATACCCTTAATGAAATGAAAATTAGGGTTTAGGTAAAATGTGCACCCAACCAACAATGCACCCTTCATTTTGCTGTGATCACTGTGAGGCAGCGCCACGGAAGCTTGGAAACTTAAACAAAGAGCAACCCAAACACCTCCATTCTTATTCTTCTCGTGACTGTGGCAGTATCGAAACTCGAAAGCAACGTTGAGGCATCGCGACGACAACAAACAAATCCTAATTTTAATTTAAGGGTAATTTGGTTTTTTTCCTTTGCATATATTGAGTGCAATCCAAAATGATATGGTGCATGGAGACTATGGCCTAAACCAAATAATAAGAAAAGATACAAATTATAATTTTTAGGAGAGATGCATATAAAAAAAAAATAACTACTTTAGTCGTAAGAACGATAAAAAAACAGTTTTCAATTAACTATAAAAATAATTAATTATTTAATAAATACTTAAAAAAATAAGAAATGACGAAAATATCTAAAATAAAACAATAAAATAAAATATTAATAATGATAAAATAAGAAAAAAAAATTCTACATCAAAAGGAGTTATAATAAAAAATATCCTTTATATAGATATAGATAATATTATTTATTAAAAATACAAATATTATTTTATAAACTATAAGTCTATAAGACAGCACAACATGAATTCATAAAGATTATGAGTTAAAAGGAGTAAAAAAAAGAAAAGAAAAGAGAAAAATAGTGTAGTTCAATTTAGTTTTCAATTCTTTTGACATAATCAAGTTCGTTTTGAAACTTTTTAGATTTACCTGAAACTAAATCCATTCTAATATAATTATGAAATAAATTTTCCATAATAATAATAATAATCCATAATTTATTTTAAAATAACATTTTCAAAATGAAAAATATCAATTTTTCTTTCGTCTTTCGTTTATGTCTTTTCCCTTTAATTTATTTAGTTTCTTACATCTGACACTTGATTTCCATTTTCTCTTTTGTACAGTTAAATTTCATCTTAACTCAACCTCAATTATTCCTCAACCATGTTTGAGATACATACTTAATTCGTACTCTTAAGTAATTCTCAATCAATTCTTTCTTAAAATTATAACTTAATTTAGTATCATTCTAAATCTCATTCAAGAAACTTTGGTTACCATTTTTTTCCCCTAATTTATACCTCGTAAATGCAATTTTCCAATCAAACTTTGGAAGGTGAAGAACATTTCACAATGTCAATTGCTTCCGTGCATTCGATCTTTTTTTCACGCGGTAACTATTGTGATGATAAAAATATTCTTTTTAATTTTTATTTTACAGTGTATGGATCAAAATATATTTTTGGATTTTTTTTATTCTAGAATTATTTTTCTAAATTTTTTGGATTTTGTATTCTAGAATTTTTTTCTCTAAAATGTAGTTATTGTATTTCAGAATTGTTTATGTGGAATGAGAATTTGGTTTTCAAATTTTTCATTTCTGATAAAAAAAATCTATTTTAAATTTTCTTTTCTTTAATATATATTTTTATTTTATATTTTTAATTCTTAAATAAAAGACAATTTTAGAAATTCAAAAATTGATTAGTGTCGGTAAAAAACTATATGAGTGCAGGAATCAATTACCCTTCACAATCACGAAATTGGTTTGAATGAAAATGGTGAGTGTGTAGTGAAAATCCCATATGATCTATTGATTGAGGCTATAGAAACACCTTTGTTGTCATTGGTAAATTTGTTTATCCTAATTTGTTGACTGACATGATGTCTCCTGAGTACTTTGAGGATGAAGCAATACTTTGTCCGACAACTGAATCAGTAGAACAAGTGAATGATTTTATTTTATGTGCTGAAGAAATAACTTATCTTAGTTCGGACACACCTTGCCAATCAGATGAAAATAAGAAAATTAAAGGTGAATGATTCACGACTGAGTTCTTAAATGGGATAAAATGTTGAGGGGATACCAAATCATCGCTTTCGTTTGAAAGTTGGCTTGCCTATTATGCTTTTGAGAAATATTGATCAAGCCAAAGGTCTTTGTAATGGAACAATGTTGCAAGTTATTGATTTGAAGAAGAATGTTATTTGTGGAGCAGTTCTAACAGGATCAAATATTGGTGATAAAATCTTCATTTCACGAATGAATTTGATTCCTTTAGATACATGTATACCATTTAAATTTCAGAGAAGACAATTTTCAGTAGCTTTATGTTTTGAAATGATAATCAATAAAAGCCAAGGTCAATCATTGAGCAAAGTTGGTTGATATCTTTCACGCCAAATTTTTACTCATGAACAATTGTATGTTGCTATTTTTAGAGTTACAACGAAAGAAGGGTTGAAAATTCTTATTCTTGATGAAGATGGAAATGTAACAAACAGGACAAAAAATGTTGTTTACAATGAAATTTTTTATAATATTTAAAACTAATATAATTATATCATAAACCTGGATGGTAGCATGATTTAATGTATTGTTAATCGAATTTTTTTTTTTTTTAAACATGCATTTTTGTTCATAATTTATAATTGAGTTATTGACCTTTTATAATGAATTTTTTAATCTAAATTATATGAATTGTTTTATGTTTGAACGATTTATTTATTTACATTATATTAATTATATTAATGTGTTATATTAATTTCAATATATTAATTTTTATTTATTTATTTGTATATACTAATTGTTGGTTATAGACTATTTTTTATACATTAATATTTACACTGTAATTAAATTATTTATTAATATATTAATAATAAATATTTTTCATTCACCGATTAAAGATCTAGTTAGAGACAAAAACAATTCAATTTCAAAACAATTGTGGTTATTTTTTTTTTTTAAATGGCTTATAGTATATATAAACACATCAAATAACTTAAATATCATAACTCAACTAGGAATAAATTAGGCATAAAAAGAGAACAAGGTTTTGAAGGAAAAAATATTGAACATGACCTCTTACTAAAGCTGTCAAAATGTTCTTAATCCCTTAGCTCACACCACTCACTTCCCTACTTAACCTTCTAAATTTATATTTTGTATTAGACTTTGCTTTAGTGTCAATATATACACTTCATCTTTTTTAGAGGACAAGAGAGGAAACTTTTTGTAAATAGAGTGGTTTTCTATGTGCTTATTAAACAAATGGTCATTAAATTGGTGATAATTCAATTTTTAAAAGAAAAAAAAAACCTTATTTAATCTTAATGGCAAGTTATCCTTAAAAGATAAAATGCAATATTAAATTATTTTTTAAACAATGCAACTTACTCATATGATTTTACAAACTTAACTAATTGAACGTAATTATTACACTTTTTACACACTCAAAACTATATAAGAATTTTTTATATTTCATGAATTAAATTTACAAAGTTTTAAATTCGAAGGACAAAAGAACCATTTATCTCATCCTATTTACTCAAAATTAGGTTTTGTGTTTACTTGCTCATTTTCACACATAAGTTTAATTTCTTTCACTTTGCATTTAGATAGAAAATTTCATGATTATCATAATTTTTAAATATATTAATTTAGATTTATTGAATTTTAATTTTCTGTTTTAAATAAAATATTTCAATTGTTAGAAAATACAACAAACTATTTAATATCAAATAATGATTAATAATTAAAAAAATGTTAAGATTAATAATTTTTTAGTCTATTTAAGTTAATGATATTTTACAATCAAAGTTTATTAAGATTTTTTTAATTGACATTGACAAAACTTTTTCTTAATAGATGTTGACCGAAATTATTTTGAGATGATTTCTTAAAAGATGTTGACCAAAAATTATTTTGAGATGATGTTAACTATAATATTTAGCTAACATCAATTATTTTAATGAGATTGTTAGTTAGAGTTTTTTTTAACAACTTTTCAAACTATGTTAGCTGAAACTTTTTCCTAATTGACATTTGACGGTAATTAATGTTGACTTCAATAAAAAAAACCACAAAATATTATAATTCACATTTGTCAAAAAGTAATCTCCCCAGAATTGACCAAAAAAAAAAATCCTTTCTAATATCAAACGAGAAGTAAGATTTGTTTGCAACAATAAATAACTATTAAATAAAAAACAACTTTTAATAACATCAATAAAAAAATATATAATTTACATAAACTATTTTAATAATATTCTGATCTTCAAATGAAGACAATCCAATCAAATTGAGTTAGAGTGAATAAAAAAGGAAAAATATAAATTTGAAACTATAACTTTTTTAAAATTGTCAAGTAAATTTTGAAATTTTCTAATTTCAAATAATTCAATTATTATAAAAAAAAATTAGAAATTGAATTTATTTTTAAATTTCTCTTTTAAATAATATATTTTATCAGGGAACATTTTAATTTTTTTATAAAAATAAATCACCCTCATAAATTTTCCACTCCTTTGTTAAGACAAATTCAAAAGTGTCAAGATAATAAAATTGATTGTTGAATTCAAAAGTCTTAAAGATTTTTTCTGATGGTAGAAAAAAATGATTTCTCACTATTTATAGTTTAAAATATCCACAAACTAGCAAAATAACATAAATGGTGAATCCATTGATCGTTTTCAAATTTGCATGGCACTTGTATCTTGAGATTGTTTTTATTTTGAATGAATGATGGTAATAAACCGTGTTTTGGAAATGTAAAGGAAATATTAAAAATAAGATTGGAGTTGTGATATTAAGAGTGAAACAACTATTTGGGATGTCATATGAGCGACATGACAAAATTATTTGCGTTTATGATTAGACGTTGATTTCATATCTTTGCATTGACGTTACCTTCATGTCTTTTAATTATTGGACATGTAATATTTGACTGTATTTGTTTATTATTGGACATATAATATTTTGCTTTGTGAACTTGTACTTTCATTGGCCATGCAATATTTTGTTTTGTGAACTTGTACTATTGTGTTTGACAAGACCTACCATTATGTTTATGATATTATGTTAACTTTTGTTTAGTTATTTATTGTAGTAATTGCATTATACATGACATCATCATCCTATAAACTTAATAGAACCTATAAGGGTAAAGCTCCAGCAGAAGATGTTGTCGTTCCTCTTCGGCCAACAACGAGGATTGAACAAGTTCTTGATTATTCGAGATACTTTAGTACAAGACTTCAAATGGTGGTGTTTGAAAAAAAGTTTCATGCAAGACCAATGTTACCACCAAAAGTTATGCATACTCCATTTTTTGCTACTCTAGGATTTAAATTCCAAAATGTTCGGAATTGGCAAGGTTTACAACCTTTCCTTGGAATTAATCTTCTGTATTATGAGGACTCGGTAAGAGTATTTTATACAAATGTAAAGATCACACCTGTTGGTGACCTTGCCATTGAGATTTGCGGAATGATGATACACATTAAAGAAATGGATTGGATGAACATTGCTCATCTTAGGTATGACGGTCTTAATTTAACCCTTGGGACGATCCCTAAGGAACTGAATTTTGATCGAGCACTGACATTATCGTCCATGATTCGTGAAGATGTTGAAGATCAAAATGCCAGAAATGTCGGTAGTCTGAAAATGAATGACCGATATTTTGATGTTGTGGTTAATAAAAAATAATGTAATCATTAATTGGCCTCATTACATCATGCAACACATTAACAAAAGTTGGGATAACAACATGCCTCTTCCGTATGCAATATTGATAAGGAGGATCTTGCAGGTGTATGACTTTGACTTGTCAAATGAACAAGCAATAATGCTAGAATGGAATCATTACTTTGGGAAAAAGAGTATGACAAAATTAAATATATTCCATGCCAATGGCGTATGACAAATTGGTAGGCCTCACCAGTCAAACGAAGAAGATGATGAAGAGGATCAATTGTTAGAACAACATGTTGAAGGTGATCAACCTGAGCTGGAAATCCCCAATCAAACCGAATTGTTAACCCAAATTTTGTCTGGGATACAAAACATGAATACCCGCATTGACAAGGTTGATTAAAGGATGGACCAAATTGAGGATACTCTAAATGACATTCGACGTCATCAAGGCCATTGATTGTGTTATCATTATGTTATACTTCTAATTTTCATGTTGAACATTAATGAATTGTTATTGTTATTTTTGACGTTGAACATTGACAAATTGTTATTTAATATTAAAGTTTACGCTACTTTTCATGCTACTTATTTACATAATCATATTGTTTTGAATGCAACTTTTTTAACATTTTATTTCTATTTTGTATAAATTTTATTTGGGTTCCATTACCTAATACAGAACTTCGACAACATTGGTTAAGTGACCTTCAATGTCTGCGTATCAGAACACATTGTCATCTAGTTGTACTGGTTGCAGTGTGCGTGCAAAAACGTGGTACTTTTACCCATGCTACTAGGAGCACAAGTGCCTTCGTTGCTCCTATTTGTGACTGTGGACAGTTTGTTGTTTTGAGAATAGCAACAACAGAACAAAAAAATGCTGGAATTTTTTTTTTGGGTTGTCTCAAATACAAGGTAAAATTTATTCAATTAGGTTTGATACAAAATTAACAATGCTATTTTAAACTTATTCATTGTTCAATTTTATTCTTTTCTTGAAAACAGATTAGAAGTGACATGGTTTTAGGTTTTAATTTTTTCAAATGCTGCATTGAAGACGTTGCCAATGAAAAAGATGCAATTATTATCATACAACAGAATAAAATATGTGTTCTAGAAAACTGTTTGAAGGTCTCCACATGAAGGATTAGAATGTTATTACTAGGGATGTCTTTTATTCTTCTAATTAACATTATTATGTTCTTCATTTTTACATAATTTCAAGATTACAAACAAATTAACATGTCTTTATATCGCTTTCCGTTCAAATGTAATGACTTTATATTATATATTTTGACAACTAGTTAATATTCATGTTATGTTCTAAATATCTATTTTTCTTTTAAAATATATTCATTTTGTTATTCATAATAATAGAAATCATTATTAAAATTAATTATATATATAAGTATATATATATATATAACAAAATATATATATATATAACATAATTTAAAGAATCATAAATAATATTAAAATTATATAAATAAATTAACTTAAGTAACAAATAAATTTAAATTAATAAAATATTAAATAATAAAGTTATACTTAAATTTAAAATTATAATTCATTATTTCTTTCAATTTTACATTTTTTTATTTATAAATGAAACTTTAAATTATTTTAATTAACTAAAATATGAAAAAAAAATGAATCATTATTTATTCTTCTTTTATATACAAGGATAAATTTGTAATCTTACAAATTTTAATATTTAAAATAATTTATACTATTCTTACAACTATCACATCACTCACCAATTTCAATAAACTTTTCTCAGACATCCACTCTAACATACCTAAATCCAAACAACCTCAACTTTCTTCACACTTATACCCCCCACACTCTCAACTTTCCACTATCCTACAACCTCTAATCCATGATCGAGATATATACTTAATTCCTCCTCTTATGTAATTCTCAATCAATTCTTTCTTAAAATTATAACTTAATTTAGTCTCATTCTAAGAAAGTTTCGTTACCAATTTTTCCCCTAATTTATACCTCGTGAATGCAATTTCCCAATCAAACTTTGGAAGGTGAAAGATCCTTTTACAATGTCAGTTGCTTCCGTGCATTCGATTTTTTTTAAGTGATAACTAATGTGATGATAAAAATATTTTTTTTTTTTAACTTTTAAATTACAGGGTATGGATCAAAATATATTTTTGGATTGGAATTTTTTTATTCTAGAATTATTTTTCTAAATTTTTGGATTTTTTTTTTTGTAGAATTTTTTTCTCTAAAATGTAATTGTTGTATTTCATAATTGTTTATGCAGAATGAGATTTTGGTTTTCCAATCTTTCATTTCTGATAAAAAAAATATATTTTAAATTTTATTTTCTTTAATATATATTTTTATTTTTTATTTTTAATTCTTAAATAAAAGACAATTTTAAAAATTAAAAAATTGATTAATGTCGGTAAAAAACTATCTCAATGCAGGAATCTTACCCTTCACAATGCACAAAATTGGTTTGAATGAAAATGGTGAGTGTGTAGTGGAAATCCCATATGATCTATTGCTTAAGGCTGCAAAAACACCTTTGTTGTCATTGGTGAATTTTGTTTATCCTAATTTGTTGACTGACATGATGTCTTCTCGGTACTTTGAGGATGAAGCAATATTTTGTCGGACAACTGAATCAGTAGAGTAAATAAATGATTTTATTTTATCTCTGTTAAGTGTTGAGGAAATAACTTATGTTAACTTGGACACACCTATCAGATGAAAATCAGAAAATTAAAGGTGAATGGTTCACGTCTGAGTTCTTAAATGAGATAAAATGTTCAGGGATACCAAATCATCGCCTTCGTTTGAAAGTTGGCATGCCTATTATGCTTTTGAGAAATATTGATAAAGCTAATGGTCTTTGTAATTGAACAAGGTTACAAGTTATTGATTTGAAGAAGAATGTTATTTGTGGAGCAGTTATAACATAATCAAATATTGGTGATAAAATCTTCATTTCATGAATGAATTTGATTCCTTCAGATATAGATATACCATTTAAATTCCAGAGAAGACAATTTTCAATAACTTTATGTTTTGCAATGACAATCAATAAAAGCCAAGGTCGATCATTGAGCAAAGTTGGTTTATATCTTCCACGTCCAGTTAAAAGGAGCAAACAAGGAGAAGCCAAAGTCCAAAAAGGAGCGAATGGAAGTTGCTGCATTGAAGTGATTAATTCTGTGACAAGTGCTACAATCGTGCCACTGCAAGCTGGGTAGAAGGAATGTCAATGAGGTGGTGGAGAT
>Ga0123342_1006060_pt1 | contig 17023 bp, 9 predicted proteins | sample Turbeawhitnodule_FD_89960 | JGI IMG/M metagenome (GOLD analysis project Ga0123342, IMG submission 89960) | Root nodule microbial communities of legume samples collected from Mexico - Turtle bean Mexico white nodule | ecosystem: Host-associated > Plants > Roots > Nodule | place: Mexico: Nepantla... | reverse complement strand
TGTCTCATTTGCTCACAAGACGTTTCGCATCTAAAACTTACAAATAATTGCAAAAATTATTCTCATGCATAACGTGATTTACCCTTCATGCAGGGACAAAAGGGTAAACTTCCCATCCCATTTATTTCATTTGCTCACAAGACGTTTCGCATCTAAGACATACAAATACCATTTCTCTCATTTGCTCACAAGACGTTTCGCATCTAAGATATACAAATAATTGCAAAAAATTATTCTCATGCATAACGTGATTCACACCTCATGCAGGGACAAAAGAGTAAACTCTCCATCTAATAGAAAATGTTTTCATACAACAGTTATTTAGTTATAGTCGTTATCTTTTATTAATATAAATTTAGCTAGTTAGTCGAAGGAGAAAAAACAAAACTTATTTCATACCCAAAACATATAAATCATTGCAAAAATTCTCCTTATGAATGACATGATTCACCCTTCATGCAGGTACGAATAAACTCTCTAACCCACTTTTCAATTCCTCTCATTTCCTCCATGTGTGAGGGACACATATGTCTCCATCATCACCTTTCTCCAATACAAATATTTGCTAATTAGTTGTTGTAAACATTAAAGTGCACCAAAATTCTCAGTCACAATTCACATTCAACAATGATTTCGTCCATTCAAACACATCCCTAGGATTTAACATTAATGAATAAGAGAGAGAAATAAAAAAAATGTTTTAATACAAAAACTCTCTTTCTGGGATCTCTATATTTTTCTAATCCAAAATCTTATCAAAACTAGTTAGTGGAAGGAGAAAAAGTGAGACGCATCTAGCATCCAAAACATACAAATCATTGCAAAAATTGGTTATATACCTAATGTGATTCACCTTCCATGAAAGTAGAAAGGGATAAAATTCTCAAACCATCCAATTCCCTAATTTCCTCACATGTGAGAGGAGGCACATATTTACACATTCTTGCATTTCTTTGCACACAAATTTTGGCTAATAAGTTGTTCCAAACATAAACAGTAAACCAACCTTCTCAACTTATAATTCACCTTCAAGAGTGAATTAGTTTCTCCAGATACACAGTTAAGATTTATCATTAATAAAAAAGAGAAAAAAAAAGAAAAACGTTTTAATATAAAACATTCTTTTTATAATCTTTATCTTTTCCTAATCCAAACTTACAAAAACAAGTTAGTAGATTCTCAAATACATTTTAACTTCTAATTTTATAGTTTTAAATAATTTTATATTCACACTAAAACACTGACTAAATATCGTAACCACTCTTTAAAATACAATTTTTTTTAGAATATAGTATTAAATTTTGAGTGTACACTTTTTATATATACAATTATTGTTACTTAAAAGATGATTTTAACATGTTTAAAAAGTCACAGATGAGATATATGATAAGTTTGTTAGTTTCTATGTGTATTAAAACTAGTTTTTAGCATACTATTGTATTATCTTTGATCAAATTAATCTATCTAACGAGATAAAAACATTAGCACAATATTTTTATGTTTAAATAAGTTGACCTATATAAATAATTTTCATAGAAAAAATTGGTTTTTGAAGTGATAAATGCTATGATCTAACAAACAAACATTGTGGGTAGTGTGAAAACCCAAAAAAGAAAAAGATCAGAAAATTCCCATTAGGTCCCATACTCTTTGTGTCCAAAGCCATTCTTACAGAACAAAAACAAAAACAAAATCTACTATTCTCTCTCTTCCTCTTCCTTCTCCCTGCGACCGTCTCGATTCGCAATCCCTGCAATTCCTTTAGTCTCAGATTCTCTTCTTCCTTCCTCTTCCGATTCTCTGCCCTCCGCCGCGCGCCGCCTCTCCCTCCGCCGCCGCTGAAACCAGCGCAAGATCCCCGCGGCGCTTCCGCGGGATTTCTCTAGGGTTTTCTGATCTTTCGTTCCTTACCTTCTTCCAGGACGTCGTTTTCCAATTGCGCTCACTCTGTGTAGCGTCCACGAGCCGCCATGGCTCCCGGGCGTCGACGCGGAGGGAACAAGGCCAAGGCCAATGGCCACTTGAGTTTGGGCGATCTCGTGCTTGCTAAGGTCAAGGGCTTTCCCGCATGGCCTGCTAAGGTCTCACTCTCTTCCTTTATAACTTATTTATTCTTCAAAATTATCATAACTAGTTCTTCTGTTTTGCTCTGCATATCTCATATATATCTTTTTGACTGCTAATTTTCAGATTTTCAGTGACGGCATTGTTAGGCTATTTTGCTAAGGTTTTGAATGGTTCAGTATGACTTTCAAGTTTTTTTTTTGTTAAGTTTGTGGAATTGCTTGGATGAGGAGTTTTACTTTGTTAATGTGATGTGTTAGAGATCCTTCATAGTGATATAGGTATAAAGTAAGTAGGAATTAACTTCGTTGATAAGGGAGCGTTTAGGATTGAGTTACTTCTAAATCCTAATTAAATGGTATCAGAGCGATATAGTTGTTATTGAGCTTATTTGACAAGCTAAGCTGTTATCGGATTTGGTGAGCGGGTGTTTTGGAGACTTCACCCCGACTAGTAATAGTGTGACTAAAATAGTACGTAAAGAGTGAATTGAAATTCTAAGATATGATCTACCTTGCTTTTAGCGCACAGATTATTCTAGCTGAATGCTGTAAGTTGTTTTGGTAAATTTGATCCGCCGTCCAATTTTACGAAGTTCCTTTCTGCATGTTATAAGGTTTTCAGCTTATGGTTATTATTAGCATAGCATAGCACCGATGATGCTAATTTTGTTGTATTTTTTTCAGATAAGCAGGCCTGAGGATTGGGAGAAAATCCCTGATCCAAAGAAATATTTTGTTCAATTCTTTGGTACAAAAGAAATGTAAGCCTCTTTCACTCGATTTCTCTTGTGACTTGTATGCAGTTAAAAGATATAAATGCATAGGTTGCCAAGTGGTCTGATAAATGGTGTTAAGTTCCACCGGAATGTCTGCTATTAAAAGAGGAACTATTATGTGAACTAGTAAAGAGGAAGACTCTTAATTTGTCTAGCATGTTGTATAGTTTGGATTTGGAGAAATGACGGAGGGGGCATATGTTGTCAAGCTTGTAGTAAAGTTTGGATGAGAAAAAATGAGAGGTGACATGCAGAATCATGGAAAAAATACCCTATCCCTTGCTGCCTCACTATATATGAGCATCTATTTTGAGCTTAAGAGATTGTTTGGTGGTCAAGATATGATAGGATACATGACTAAGATAGGAACATGATTGGATAAAGTAAGATAAACATACTATTTGGTGTTTGGTGCACACCATGATAAGGACCAAATAATGATAGGTGGTGGTGGCAGTGGTGATGATGATGGTAGTGACAATATTGACAACGATGGTGACAATGACTTCAACAATAATAACGAGATGGTAGCAACATGCAGATGACAACGGTTGTAGTGGTGGTGATGACAATGGTAATAATAAGATAATGGTGAAAATGATGAAGATAGAAGTGATTCTTGGTGATACCAATGTAGTGGCAGTTGCACAATAGAGATGACAACAATAATAATTATGGTAAAACAATGGTGGCAAAAGTTTTGGCAACAATAGTGGAAGTGGTGGTGGTTGCCATAACAATTGTGGTGGTTTTATTATGAGATTGATGATGTCTGGTGTCTAATTGGCAATGTAAATATTTATTCTCATTATTTACTTGTAGTGTATAATGACTTTGCAATCAATGGAGGACTAACATATCTAAAATATTAAGCTATTAGGTTAAGCCCAAAGAAAGGTTTATATCCCTAATACACCCCTCTTGACAAGGTTCTTTTGGCTTAAAGAATGGACAATGCACATCATTTAAACTCAACTGAAAAAATGGGAGTGGTGAGAATGTGCTGTGTTATTCCTAATTACTTAGTCTTGGAGTAGAGACTATAATTTGGTAAAAGCTTAAGCTATTAGGTGGAGGCATATAGGGATGATTTTAATTTTTTTATCTGTAACATATGTTTCTAAGATTATGTGTCTTAAGAGAAAGACAACAACCTCTGATGTGGCTGAAGATATTATTGTGTGTGTAAAATGTGTTCCTTTTCTTTAAACATAAGGATATTCTGTCATAATTCATGCAGTTGGGGATAAGAGATGAATTGACTGTTACAGAAAGGATTTAACAGTTTATTTGACAAAGTTTGAGGTTTCGGTTGTGTAATTTAGTTAAATCATCTGTGTTTTTTAAGGGATGGTGGGATTTAATCCTGTCTAGATACCTACAATACCATGGTCCATGGTACTTGAGTGTATCCAAAGAGTAAAGGACAGAGGAGGAGTCATATACCTAATGAATTAGATGGTCAGAGTATGTAATTTATTCTTTTTGAGAAAGAGAGAGAATTGAATTTTGGGGATTTAATTTGATTTACAGTGGAACATGGTGCTTGAATTTTCAATCCTCTTCCTGAAACGCTTGATTTTGTGGTTATAGCTATGACCTTTGAACTTCTATGTAGTTTTTTAGACCTTCCAACATCAATGAAGATATTAATTCTTGATCAGCAATGGCCCTATCGAAAACTTGTTGATGAGTGGCTTGAGAAATTTTCAGTGTTTGATGAATCTTTTTAGAATTGAGACTGTATCCTTCATGTTAAAGGGCTTAAACAACTCTTTTAAGCTCACGTATATTTTCTGTTGTTTGTTTTTTGTTCTCAAGGTTCTTTTATCCTCTGCTCTGGTAGTGTCTTGACTGATTTATTTTTGAAGTAAAAGATAACAATATTTTGAAGTTTAATGTTATACTATGATTTCACTATTTTCTTTCATTTAGCCCCCAGATTAATAAAAATAAAACTTGTATTTTGTTCCTTCATGTTAATTCTTTTTATTATATTGAATGTTGAATGTCCCGCATTTTATTTTCTTACAATTGGGCTTATGCTGTGTTATTTTCCTTTGCAGTGCTTTTGTTGCCCCAGCAGATATTCAGGCATTTACCAGTGAGGCTAAAAATAAGCTGTCAGCTCGTCTTCATGGCAAGACTAAGCACTTTTCCCAAGCTGTGAAGGAAATATGTGCAGCATTTGATGAGATGCAGAAACAGAAGGCTAGTGGTTTGACTGATGACACTGACGATTCTCATATTGGTTCAGAGGCTCCTTCTAATGATGGGGTAGTAGTTAACCTTAAGGATGCAATTGACTCTGTGTTATCAAATGCAGAGAAAGATAACATCGATATGGATAATGTTGGTTCTAATCTGGAGCACTGTACACAAAGAGTAGGGGAGAATGACAGCCTAGATGAAAAATACTCTGTATCCGACCATCCAAACGAAAGTTCTTCTGTTTCATCACCAGTGATCAAAAGTAAATTATCCATGGGTTCAGAGCCAAAGAAGAATGCTAACAAATCAAGTCTTAAAGGTGCTAGTAATGTTAATGATTTTGGGCAAGATGATAATAGACACAGTGGTATAACAAATGGGACCAAGCCAAGAAAGCTTGTCAATGGCTTGCGAAAAAGAAGTGAAGCTGCAGGTGATAGAGATAGAAATGGTGGATCATCTACTGGAGTTCTTAAGGAGGGAAATTGTACTGGTCGTGGTGACCTTTCTAGGTCCAGAGAGACAATGAAAGCTGGGAAGAAAAGGAAAACGGCATTTGATGTTAAATTGGATTCTCCAGACACTCTTAAATCAGACAATAATGGTAATACTGGGGAAAAAGATAGCATCATGACAAAAGTCAAAACAAGTCTTGAGGTAAAAAATGAGTTCCCTGAGATCTTGTTTGATTCCAAGGATGCCGATGGTAAAAGTTCTAGTTTGCGGAAGAAGATGCAACTTCATGGAACCTATAATTTAGGGGAAAATGAATCTTTACATGCTACCAAGAAGTTGAAGCGCATGGATACCAATGATGATTCAACTTTGGGATATCCTTCAAAAGTTCTGAAAAGAACTTCGCCGGGTTCTACAGTTATTGAAGACAGACCATTGAAAAAGTCAGAAATGAAGAAGTCTACACCAAATTTGAAAACAGAAAAAAGCTTGTCATCAAGGGGTCAAATTAGTGGTGCGGGTTCTGATGATTCTGTCCATGAGCTGCTGTCAGCGACTAGACATCCGATCCAGGTTCAAAAAGTTATGCCTGATTCTTCAATCATTGCATCTGAGGAAAAGAAAGAAAGGAATTATCTCAGACTGAAAGGTGATACAAGTAATGTTATGATAAAACAAGTAGAGAGGAAACGTAGAGCTGTTTGTCTTTTTGATGATGATGATGACGAACCTAAAACTCCTGTTCATGGAGGAGCTGGAAAGAATGTTAAATCGTCTTCTGTTTCAGAGGTCAAGAAGAGCAACAATGCACACTCTGAAAAGTCTGATGTTCCACTGGCTCAAAGAATTTCTAGTGAGCTGGAGGATACCCATTTGAAGGAGCCACCATCTCAATTACATAATGACAGTTTGTCAATCAAGCTGCCACTAAAAGAGAAAGATAGAGAGAAAGATGACAAAGTGATCCCTGTGCATATTCCTCATAGTCCTGAAAAATTAGATTTGAAGCAGCTTCCCTCCAATGCAGCAAAATTGAGCTCTGTCTCTCCACTAAAATCACCTCAACTGGTACCTGCAAGTAAGTCAAACGCGGAGCGGAATAAAGCTTCCAAACTGTCACTTAAAGTTTCCAGTAATGCTACTCAAAAGAGGGCTGATCATGGGCCTTCAAAGTATTCACATAACTTTAGCTCTTCTCAGAATGAAGTTGCTACACATAAAAAGAAGCTTGCATCGTCGGCGGAAATTTCTAAAACTACACCGGAGACATTGTTTCAGGCAGTTGAAGTTCCTGTTTCAACCATTGGTTTGAAGGATACTGATGCTCTACATGTTGATAGGTAAACATGCTTTGTTTTTTGTTTTTGTTTTTTTTTTTTATTCTCTGATCCTTCTCCCTCTTGTTTCTGTATTTTATTGAAGATTGGAAGTAAGCACAGAAGATAAAAGTACTATGAAGCATCTTATTGCTGCTGCCCTGGCGAAAAGGAAACAGGCCCATTCACAATTTCTTCCTTCTGGCTTTCCCAATGTTCAGGGGGAAACTCCTAGCCCGTCTACAGTTCAGCCATTTCTGTCTGTCTCGGGCAATTTTCTGCATGCAGATATGCAAGGAGTTTATGAGCAAACATCATTGGTTTCTCCACCAGCTAAAGAACATCATTCTGCTTCTTGGAATCAGCTTGATGCTGATGAAATTGAGGATAGAAGAGTTGATTCAGAGCAAAGGGGTATAGGAGGCTCACTGAGTGGTGGTACTGAGGCTGCTGTTGCCCGGGATGCTTTTGAAGGAATGATTGAGACATTGTCGAGGACCAAGGAAAGTATTGGTCGTGCAACCCGTCTTGCCATTGATTGTGCCAAGTATGGCATTGCCAACGAGGTATGCTTGATTATTATTTATAGTTTTAGTTAAGAGTTGTGCATTGGGCAATGGCTTTCCTTCAAATTGTTTCCCAGCTTTATGAGCGATTAGAGAAAATGGAATTGCTGCAGAAAATTGTCTTAATATTTAGTTTAATGAGAACACTTTGATTCAATTGTTGGCAAGGTTTTTTTTAGTTATGTTGGAAGTGTGAGGATTGGTATCCCTAATACATTGTCAGTTTGATTGCATGGAAAGTTCAGCCTGTGGATAAGTGTGCGAGGCTAAGCCATAAGTTTATTGATTGTAAAGGTCTTGGAACATTGTGCTATTAATATGGTCTAAATTTTAGTTTAAGTACTATTAGTTGTGTGGTTTGTGTTAAATTTTCTTGCTTATATGATTGTTATAATGAATTTTTGTCATATAGAAAAGCTTTAGTAAGAACATCAAGATCCATAGAAGATAAGAATTGTATCTTTTTTGTTTCATTTATATTTTAGTTGGTGATCATTCCTAAATGTTATTCTTTGGCTACTGATTTTGGAGTGCTGTTAATGTAACTGTTGTGGACTTACTTCCTAGTCCTTTTTGTTCAGGTTGTTGAACTTCTCATACGAAAGCTGGAAAATGAAACTAGTTTTCATCGCAAAGTGGATTTGTTTTTTCTTGTTGATTCTATCACCCAGTGCTCACATAATCAAAAAGGTGGGTGATTACTGGAGATATTACAATAGAATACTATTAGCAATTGTTATCACAGTTTTTGCCTCCCTGTAGTCTCCTACCAAAATTTGTTAGTTTGGGTAGTAGTCTTTTCATGGCATTGATTTCCCTAATTGTATAGGAAATTTTTAGGCATTGCAGGAGCATCCTACATTCCCACTGTTCAGGCAGCGTTGCCACGTCTTCTTGGTGCTGCTGCTCCCCCTGGAGCTAGTGCCCGTGAAAATCGCCGTCAGTGTCTCAAGGTCAGCTCCTTCTCCCTCTCCGAGTTAATATTTAATGACAATAGGAATTGCATCAAGAGGAAAGCAGAGCAGTAGAACTAGGGGGAGGTTAAGATTTTAACTAATAACATAATCAACATATTGAGATATCTTGGACGACATTCCACTGCAAATAATAGAGGCAATGAAAATTCAACCTTTCTGCCTAACATTGACATTATCTATGTTATGCTTATTCAGTCACAAGCTTTCTCAAAATCCAGCTTGAAGATTGAACCCTCATGATTCCCTTTCCCCAGATTTTCTCTACCTGTTTAAATTGCAAGAATTTCCATTACTTGACTTTGGCTGCAATCTATGTGTAATGAAAGGGATTTGTTTAAATAACTGGATTAAGTTTTATTTTTCAAAGGCACAGAAGTTTGGTGGATATCAGCTTTGTTTTATTTTCTATTTTGGGTGGATTGCAGGTTTTGAGGCTGTGGCTTGAGAGGAAAATTTTTCCTCAATCAGTTCTTCGCCGTTACATGGATGATATTGGAAATGATGATATTACGGTTAGCTCATCTCTCAGACGTCCATCTCGTGCAGAGCGAGCTGTGGATGATCCTATTAGAGAAATGGAAGGCATTGTTGACGAATATGGAAGGTGTGGTACTTGTTTTGTCAATTTTTAGACTGGCTGCTTTTATTAAGTTTGTGTTCATCATATATTTTACAATTATTTTATTCATCCTTACTCTAATCAAGGATAGAGCGTGAAGTTCAAATAATTAAATAGGGCAGCATAAACAACCACGGAGGTTACTTTTATAACTACTGAATCCCGATTGTGCTTGAGGTGCAATGATGAACAATATAGGTTGAAATAAGAGTTAGTAAACTGCAAAATACACAAAATGCAAAAAAGAACTGTCAATTTTAACTATAGTAATGTTAATACATTGTTTGATTAGAGTTTAGCACATTTAAGTCCTGATTAAGAAACTTACAAGTTAATAGAATAGAGTGAAAGAAAAATTAAAATTATTGATCTAGTATAATTGTAGGATACTATCATATTATCCTTAACACTAGTTTTACTTTAAGCATTGATCATGTAGGAACTAATTAAGCATGTGTAATGTTATAAAACTATGGTATGAAAAAAATTATGCATCTTGAAAAATGCTGATCACATTGTGGTGGCAAGATTTTGTTGTGTGTATTCTAGTGTTATCAAGCTTCTTGTCACTTGACACTCTCCTTGTACTCTTGAACAAGGTTATCAAACTCGAGAGTTTATGTAAACATGAGGGAGCTCCGTAAACTCTATTAGTAAACTTGTAAGAGTATACATCATATGAAAAAAAATTAATTTCTATAAATAACATACTAATTCAATAGTTCAATAGCATAATAAGCAAAATAGTTGAAAAAATAAGTCCATAGTACTAAAATAATTGCATTTAGTACTGAATGACTACTATATAAGTTCAAAGTGTACCAAATAAATAAGTTCATACAAATATTGCAAAACATAAATTGTTAAAGTGATAGCAATTAAATAACTAGAAATGGACAAAATGTCAAGTTTCTATGTCCAATTCTCTAATGATATCATTATCTGTGTCATCATCTTCGTCACCATAAACTCTTCCCTAGATGTTATATTATCAAAATCAAGTGCATCCAGAGTTGGATCTCTTTGTTGCTCCATCTAAGTCAACATTTCCACAATCATATTCACAATGAGCTTGCTTAATCTCAACATCATCATCTCCTCTTTAGTTATCCAATTATCATCATACTCAATATCACATCAAATGGAAGAGCAACAACTATCTTGATATGCTTATTTTTTAACTTCAAGTTATACATCACATAAACCAAATCATTCATCTTTTCGAGTTCTTCTCTTTGTATGAACCTATAATTAAATATGAAATTCTAGTAAATATAAACCAAATAAAGAAAATTATAAATTATAAATAACTTAAATTATCATTTCAAATGAGCTACAATTATGCTCACATTCATAAGAACTACAAGTCAAGCTCAAAACTAGGATCACAAACCTCTTCAACTTCGGTGTGCCATGATATATAAAATTTTTCTTTATGTCCTTGGTATTATTCTATGTGAGATGAACTGTAAAAGGGTCAGGAATTGGTATCATTCGGACTGGAAATACTAAGTATCATTTTCTACATTTGTTCATGGCTTGCATTTATGGATTTTAGTTTGCTGCAATATTTATTAACTTCTGTACTGTTTATTTTTTTCTTGTTGTTTACCATTCTGTTTGCTTTAAATAGTAATTCGATTTCTGATTCGTGTTATATTCCTGGATATTGTGTATCAGTAATGCTACATTTCAACTGCCTGGCTTTTTATCTTCACATGCATTTGAAGAAGATGAAGATGAATACGAAGATGATATACCAACGAAATTGTGTAAGGAGACATTTGATGCATCTCCAGCAGATCCCACCCATACCCTTGGAGAATCTGAAACTTCTACTGTTACCCCAAATGACAAGCGCCATTGTATCTTAAAGGATGTGGATCGTGAGCTGGAAATGGAAGATGTTTCAGGACATCCAAAGGATGAAAGGCCCACATTTTTTAACAGTTCCGATGAAATTGATTTGCAGCTTCAGTTGTCAGATAGAAATTTGGATCTGACTCCAAACATTTCAGAAGAGATGTCAGCTTCTCCTGAGGGCTCTCCTCCTTTGCCACTTGATTCACCTCCTCCACCCCCACCATTGCCTTCATCACCACCGCCCCCTCCTCCTCCATTATCACCATCTCCTCCCCCACCCCCACCACCCCCAATGTTGCAACCCCCACCACCCCCAATGTTGCAACCCCCACCTCCTCCTTTACCACCATCAGCCCCTCCAGTGTCCTTGGCTCCTCAATCATCGGGACCAGCTCGGCCACTTCTGTCCCAACCATTACTGCCATCTCAGTCGTCACATCAGTCATCCCCACAGTTGGGGTATCAGCAGAGTGTACCTCATGATTTTAGTGGCACAAATAATGTAAGAATGTTTTTCTTTTGGTATCACTTGGTTATCAATTTATTTGAATTGTTGATTTTGATAAATGCCGTCATGCATGCAGGGTAACCAAATAGTTCCAATGGCTGGGAATTCTTTTCCTGGAGGTCACAATAATGCAGCTGTCAAGAATGAAGTATTTCCACAGCCACCTGCTTATGCTTCAACAGCAGGGTGCAGCTCCCAGGAACCTTCTGGTTTTAACCCTTCAAGGCAATTAGAGTACGGACAGAATGATATGTATCTAAATGCTCAAGTTCCTCAACCTAACCATCAATTTCAGCAGGGTAATCCCCCATATGCACAGAGACACACACATCCTGCCCCACCACAAAATCCACCAAATCCGTATCCATATTCAAATCCTACAGTTCAGCAACATCTTCCACATTCATTCCATCCTCCCTTCCCTTTACCATCTCTTCCTGATGGAAGGAGACAATTTGTTGCCGATGAGCAATGGAGAATGCCATCTAGTGAATATAAAACAAACAATCAACATAGTGTATGGAGAGGGAGAAATCCACCATGTCCTGGTCCACCCTATGGGCAAGAAGGTATGATCTACTTGGCTCCACTCTAAATGTTTGTCATAGTAAATAAAAATAGTTTCTTTTTCTTTTAGGCTTTTTCTTATGTGTATATTCAAGCTTGTTCACAGCTTATAGAGGTTGATATATTTTTGCTTACATTTTTATTACAAGTGAAAGTGATAGGCCCATAACTAAGGTGTATAAGAGAAGGGCTGCCATAAGCCCAATGATATAGATGAAAGCCTCAAAGTGTATGAAAAAAAAGGGAGGGCATGACCACTAAAGATGGACAATTCAGGTGAGAAAGGAGAGAGAAATAACCGAAGGATGACAAGTCTCATTGAGATTGGGGGAGAGTGATATGGGTAACATTTGAAGAATAATGGAGTTGTTTGTAAATAGGATTGAGGGAGACAGGGAAGGGGGGAGAAAATATTGCGTAAAGATTGGGCAAGCCTGCTGGTTTGATGAGGGAGGAGTTGTTGCTAAAATATTCCTGTTCTGCATTTTTTGTTGCTAATCCTGCTCGTTTTTGCTTTTTCATAGTTCAATACATATACTTTCTACCTATCAATTAAATTGTCTGGTTTCTTATCTGAAAGCATTTTAGTTCAACTGTTGTTATTTTTATTTTTTGTTGTTTGTGCAAGCAATCTAAATGTTGTTTGTAAACATTGTTTTGATTACGGTGATGAAGGTCATTTTCAGCCATCATTTGAAAGGACACCAGTAACCACTGTAGGTTTTCAGCGACCAATTTCAAGCAACCTACCTGTTGCTCCAATCTCAGGTGATTTGTAATATCTATCTATCCATCTAGTGAGATTTGAGATGTTAATCTGTCATACAATCTTGGGTTGGGTGGATGATTAAGATTATTTTAGTTAAACCAAATCTTAACCAACTATTTTAATTCCATGGTTGAGATTCACTACTCTCATGCACTTCTTTTTGAATTTATACTTATAAAACTAAATTTAGAATACATTTTACCCTTTTCAGGACATGGTGTACCTCAGATGATGCCCTGTAGGCCGGACATTTCTTCTGTTAATTGTTGGAGACCCACGTGAAGTTGAATGGAGTCTTCTTATTAGTTTTAGGTAAACTTTTTTGTGTTTGGGATTCTGCAACAATGGTTTAAGTGTGGCTGAACGAAAAGTTGCAATAGGTGATTGTTCAATACTTTTTGGCTTCCATGTCTCATTGACATGTTCGCATGTATCAAAATATTAAAAAAGGAAATGTTGAATAAAAATGAAAATGCAATAGTTTCTTTATTTGATACTTAGGAAGAGTATGATTATTTATTGTTAAATGAACTCCTATGCCTCTTGAAGTGCCACTTGAAGTTGTGATGTTGGGTAGTTTTGGCTGTCCGAAAAATCGGGCCACTGCTGAATATATTTTTGAGTTTTATCATCTTTGGTGTTTCTGTATTTGAACAGTTTGAAATTTATGTATATATATTACTGGAGGAAAATGAGAACTTTGATTTAGCTTATTCTCCTTGTTTTTCTTTTATTTCTCCCTCTTTTTAGTAATTTTCTTCAATAAAAAGGTAATGACCTCTAGTTATTTCCCTTCTATAGTGCTTGACAATGTGACATGATTGAAACATCAGGGATAAATCTCCTTGAACAATTTATTTTCTGAAAAAAAAAAGTTATGGACTGCTTCTGTAGCCTGACATGTAAAATAATTGACTTCATACGTTTCCCCTTCATTTCCAAAATTGGTGGATAAGAACATTGGTGACTGAGTTCATTATTATAGGGTAACTCTTTCATGGAACTTTCCAAAACCCAAACTTAGGTTTATTCTTTGCATTGCAAGAGTGAACTTTGACTATTTAACCTCCTTGTATGTGGAATGAATTTCTTATAGGAAAAAAAGTTCTATATTATTCTATTTCTGTTTTTATTCGAGAAAGAAATGTATGAGATTCCTTTCTCTCAATATTGCTATGTTGATTGTTACTGCTTTTTATCTTTCAGTGGTTTTGCTGGTGGATCAACATGAAAGGTTAAATTGTGCCACAAAGTTAGATTCGCCTGTGTAGTACATACAACTTACCCATGAAGAAAATTTTGAAAACTCGAGGAGGCTTTTGACAGGATTGTGTATATTGTAATTTTTCCTGACAATGTATCCCAGGAACATTTGCTTCCACCTTTAGCCCATGTTTTTCACTTGGTTAGTTTATCTGTTTCCCATCCCTTGTAATTATTACATTATATCTATATAGAAATCTGTTTCAAGTACTCAATTTTAACTGCAATAAATGAATGTTATTTTTATTTTCAATATTTTAAAAGGCTTGTTTTTTTGTCTTTGAATTTTCTTTTCCCATAGTTCATTGCACTTTCCTGATAAATAATATCATATTTCATGACTAAATGCCTCTTAGTTATCATAGTTTATAGGTGTATGTAAACCTCACTTTGAAAGTTGATTTTGTGACGTTTAGTTAAACTAAGTCTATTTTTTAAGATGATATCATAATCTATTCTAACAAGAATTGGTCCTGACAGTAATATTTTTTTACTCTTGAATTAACGGGATTGACATGTAATAATCATAATATTAGATATTTGCATATACGTTGGTATGTGATAATGTCAAAATTAGCATCTTAACACCTGTTAATTCAAAACTAACATAATAACTGTTAGGATTAAATTAACATATTTATTAAATGTTGTATATAGAAAACATATGTTAATTTTGGAGCCACTAAACTTATTAAACCTGTGAAATCATATCTAGCTGTACAAATGAATTTGTGCTTTCAAAGTCTGTGTGACACACTTAATGTTTTACTTTTTTAGGTGTATTCATTTTCTAAGGCAAATCACATATATGATGACAGTCTTCCTCCTCTTTCAAGGACTGTTTATATGTAAATGTTGTATGATTTATTAATTTATTCTAAGCATAAGTTGGATAACATGAGATGTTGTCTATTGATTTTTGCAGTTGTTATCCTTCTTTTTATAGACTTAAATTGGCACACTGTTGAGTTATTATTTTTTTATTTGGTAGTAGCCTTCCGGAATGGGGACCCATTCGAAGATACTAGAGCATTCCACAAGTTTCATTAAAATCTTTCACTGATGCTGATAGATTGGATTGCCTACAACTAACTGCCATTGTCAATAACTGAAATCAAAAGCTAAGCCTTTGAATCAAAATGCTTCAGGCTCTGGCATAAACTGACATCTTATATGCAATAGTTTTTATCAAAGAGTTAAGTTGCAATTAAGTTTAAAACTCTTTCCACCTATTTTGATAGAAGTGCAAGGTTGGAATTCTTTTAAATTCCATTTTAAAGACAACTTTCTTTCTTTTATTATTTTGAGATATACTATCTTTGCACAATTTGTTTATACATCCTTTTGGCCTACTTTAACCTTAATAGTATCTAACTTGTTAAGTTATTTAACGTGTTATAGTTAAAGCACAACAAAGTTATTATCACTGAGAAAGTCACAAGAGAAAGTTCTGTGAAAGCAGACATGTGCACATATAATTTTTATTCTGTCTTGATTCACCATTCTAAAACATTTTGTTATATTATTTCTTTCTCTGTATTGGAATTCACTTATTCAGGAGTTTAATGATAGGGATAGAGACTAATGCTTTATATAATGCCTTCAATCTTTGTCTGAATGTGCTCATATTTCTTCACAGTGAGGGTACTTTATATTATTGGTATTCTTATGGAAGTTTTGTTACTAGTTTTCACTCATTCCCCTACATGTGAACCCTTCCTTCTTGACCAGTCCATTAAAAAATTTGAAACACCTCGTAGTCTTCTGTCTAACAAGTTCATGTAGTTAATACCATGATCATGTTCCAGTTTTATAGAAAATATAGTTGAACTTGAGGCATTTCTGATATTAGTACTTTGGTGCAAGGGTAGTTTGGGAATGCTCTCATTTTTGTTGTGCGTGAACTTAAAAAACTTATGCTATTTACTTGTTCTATTTTCCTTCTTCCTTGACATTTCTCGTTTTTTTAGAAGGGAAATTATAAATTAGGGGAATGCTGATGATAAAAGGGACATTGATTTTTGGACATGACTAGGATTTTTTCCTGAAACACACCTACCTGTGAAATTCTAGGATTTGAAGTGGCCCAAGCTTGGTTTACTTGATTAAAAATGTTAATAGAAATTTCTTGTGACTGAAATTATACATGAATTAGAATGAATATGAAAGATATACTGAATAAAAAAAGTGAATAATCTGAAACAATTGCTCTAGTGTTTCAAATTTGAATCCTTTTTTCCATGGTTGTGTAATGAGTAGATGGATTAGCCGATTAGCAAGCTTTTGAATATGTACTTTTTAAATGCTTCTTCTTGGAGAAAGGGCAACAAATAAGTGATGTCCATTGCATTTACCCTTGAAGATTTTTTGAAACTGTGTTTGAAGGAAGGAAAAGACAGGTAGCTCTAAAAAGTATATTTGAGTGCAGCATGATAAGCTATTTATGCATTTATTTTTTACATTAGAGAATGCACGAACACTTATTACAAATTTTGAATGAAATACTACTTGACTCCTTGTTTATGTAATTTCTATAATTACCTTTACTGTTCTTTAGAAGCTCAAGCACTTGAATCTTTCTCTTGATACTATGGAGTTCTTGTTATTGTTAGCATAAGTCAGCTTGAATTGTGTTCAGCCTTGTTTTTTGTTGATATCTCTCCTTTTCATGTTCTAAAACTTGTTTCCCCCCTTTTTGTTTTAAATTTGGACACAATGGATCAGTGTGTAAAAATTTTAAGTTATGTAACGAATTATCTTCCCCTTGTTTTTGACATAAAACTAAGATGCATTTTTTTTCCACCCTTTTCTTCAGTTGGATGCATAAAGTCATTCTCAGCGTTAGCATTGCATTGAATGTTGCCTTATTTCAATGTTGATGGCTTATGATGTAGCTTTTATTTATTTCACATTATGGCATAAGCATATATGACGTGTTCTGTCAAGTGATAACCTTTTGATATTGCTGAAAAGGAATTCTGAATATCTCGGCGATTTCAGGTTTTGTTAATGCCAAAGAAGATGGTGATCATTTTTTCATGTTTTGAATGTGATAACTGAACAAAG
>Ga0123342_1006058_pt1 | contig 17024 bp, 4 predicted proteins | sample Turbeawhitnodule_FD_89960 | JGI IMG/M metagenome (GOLD analysis project Ga0123342, IMG submission 89960) | Root nodule microbial communities of legume samples collected from Mexico - Turtle bean Mexico white nodule | ecosystem: Host-associated > Plants > Roots > Nodule | place: Mexico: Nepantla... | reverse complement strand
CGAAAATATCACATTTTAACTAGTGATATAATTAAATTATATTATATAATTAAAATGTAAAAGCTATCTTATTAAATCAGTTTTGTGATATTTAATTAACCTTAAATTTTAATTTCTAAGAATCTGGTACATCTGATGGTCATCAACAATAATTTGTTCTAATACTCATTAGATTAAGATTAAGAAAGAGTGGAAGAGAATCTGGGCTTTTTTTCATTTTTTATATAATTAATTCATGAACAAAAGGGCCAGAAGAAAGGCCTAAGACTGGTGTTTAAGAAAGTTCAAAAAGAAAAACTTCATTATCCATTACCTAAAATAAAAGACTAACCAAAGGCCATTTCGTTTTGCCCTCCTATAATTTGTACCCCCAATAAGATGCTGAAAAGACCAAAATGTCTTTAATGACATATATTTTTATCTTTTTTTCTCTTCTTCTCTACTCCTTCTCCGCTCATAGACGACTAATGGTGTCATTGTCACGTCTACTTCCTTCGCTTGTAGTGTTCCAAACCACCGTCAGGAACTACTTTGGTCACTCATTGTTGCGTCAGTGTTATCAAGTTAGTTTTTTAAAATTACAATTCATTTATTGTTGTTGTTTAATTTCACTCTAGATTGATTATTTTGAGAATTTTCTAAAGCACAATCCAAAATTTATTTCTTATAATTTGAATATATTTTGGATTGTACCGTTTGAAAGTCATTTCTAGATCTAAAATTGTGTTTTAGATTATATAATTTGAAATATATTTATCAAAATTTGAAGACAATATGAATTGTGCAATCCGTAATGCAATTATACATTTGAAAATGCCTTAATTGTTACTTTACCTGTAATGTCAACTTCCTTAAAATAATTTTAAAAAATATCAAATTTCTATTGATTAGATAACTTAGACGATGAATCACATGATGACATATCAGAAAAACTAAATATGATCCACATAACATGCACTATATTTAATTGTATTCTACCGAAGTCATATCTCACTAATTTGTATGTATAAGGTAAAGCATGAGTATATCTCAATGACATTCACTATCAATACCAACATGTCTAACATGATCAAACTCTTCAGCAGTGTTCATCAAAACATATTTAGAGACAAACCCTTGCAATCTTTTATACAAACTAAAATTTAAAGTGTGTGATGACTATTTTACGGCAAGTGTACCGTGTCAAAATTAATAATTTTTTCCTAAGGACGGATATCGAACCCATAAGAAACAGTTGAATTATTAAGTATAAGATTCAACGAATAGAAAACCATAAATAAAAATTTGTAGGATGTTTGTTGTGTATGATTGCAAGAATTGTAAATAAAGCAAAGTAAAGAGTTGTTGATTCAATTGGGAAAATTGGCATTGGGGTTCATCATTTTCACTCTTTTATATTTTGAAAAACATAATAACATTCTATCATTTGATTGATATTGATGCCCATATAAAATTCATTCATATTAATTTTTTGCATATAAAATTACTAAGATAGTCTCATAAATATTGATTCCTCGCATATTTATAAAAACTCATTATCCTTACGATTAGATGTTGATACCAATTAACATTTCAAATTTCTACCTAGGATTCAAATATGTTAAGTATTATCATTTAGGTCGGAAACTTAGAGGTACTTTTCAATCAAATCTAAGGATCAAAATCATGATAAACAAGCATTACAAATAAAATGACAATACCAATCATCAATCAAGAACATAATATTATATTTAGATATCACCTTAATACATCAGAGTTTGAACAAATCAACCAAATCATGTATCAACAAATTCATGATTATGACTCCACATATTGCCTTCAAAACCTGCCCTCCTCCATTGCAAATTGGTTTACCCTGCAACTTAAAAGAACAATCATATTTTCTTTTACTAGGTACAATGACTAGTAAATCGTTTTTGTATTTCCTATATTTTCCACCTCTTTCACAATCTAACAACACACGTGTTTTTTCTGAATTTTCCATTTGATATATCATACTGCAAAACGAAAATTAAAAAACCAAGTCGAAATAGTACTCTACACACCCATTCAAGTAAGTCATTTCACATACCAAATACATTACAACATAAGCATATGTCACGTGTCACATTTACACAAATAATATAAAATTTTACTTACCTCATCTATTGTAAAAGGTTGAATGCAGTCTCCTCCAACCAATTCATCTTCTATTTGTTAGAATATATGGCCTTTAAACAAGAGGGGGAGGGGGGTGAATTGTTTAAAAAAGATTTTCAAAAACTTGTGAAGGTTTAATGAAATTGAGTGAAGAAATCCAGAAAAGGAACCAAGTTAGCCAAGAATACAATCTGTTTTAAAGTGAAGCACAAAAAAACAATCGGTTGTTTATTCGATTCAATCGGTTATTTATATCTACAAATTTAAAACAACTTAAAAACAGAATTTAAAAGAGATCATAGCAAGAGAAATGCACACAAGTAGTTTATACTGGTTCACTCTTAAGCCAAAAGCTACATCCAATCCCCAGAAACTTCTGGGTTTCTACTAAGCAATCAAAACCAAATTACAAACACCACACACCAAAGTAGTGACCTTGAACCCCTCAAGAAACACACTACCTTTGGCAAATCACACCAAGAGTGTTGATCTTGAACACCTCAAGAACACACAACACTCTCTTGCAACACAATTACATAAATACAGTAATCAAGGAAGAAGAGAATAGAATACACCTGGGTATTACAAATCTTAAAGTTCAGAATTACACCCCAATCCTATTTCACACACTTGAAAATCCAAAGCTTGATGTGAATCTTGAAAACTTGAAATTGATTTTTTGCACTATGATTTCTCAAAACTGTTTCTTACATTCCAGGAGCGTATAACTAACTTTTTATACTCCAAAAAATAATTAAAAACATTTAAAACAGGAGCGCATTCAGTTAGAAATCATTTAAGAGAGATTCACAAATCAAAACAGAATTTTGTTAGGACTTTCAAAGAAACAATCGGTTGAAAACACGAAACAACCGATTGATTTGGTTTGACAACTAAGTCAACCAAGTCAAACAGCTTTCAACCTTTTTCAAAACCTCCTAAGAACAAAACAACTAGTTGATTCGATAAAACAACAGGTTGTTTTTCCCTTAGTTGAAAAACATTCCATTTTAAAAAGGTTTTCAAATCAAATCAATTCTGGATTCAAACAAGGAGTGGATTACAAATGATTCTACCGCAGACCCCACACAAACATACACCGGCAACACCAGCCTTCCATCAAACACCTTGTATTTGAATTCTTCAAAGCTCTTGATCACTCTTGATCAACACTATTAACACAAAGTGTTAGGCTTATCCATGTGAAACAACTTATCCACTTCATTTGACATTTTGCTCCAAAAGTTGAGATTCCATTTCTATATTTAACACTCACCACAAAAGCAATCGTAAGAGTATTCACAAAACAATGTAATAATGTGCTGATATTACGCAGCATAAGTGTGGACATACAAAAACTTTAAGAAAATTGCACAACTTAGACTTTTATGTTGTGTAATATATAAGTAAAATTTATATTTCAGCTTACAAAATCTAAAATACATTTGTTCTTCTGGATTGTATTACGGAATGTACAACCCAAAAATTTTTGTTCTAGATTGTGCAATCTCAAAGTCAAATTTGACTTCTAAATTACACAATCCATAATTCAATATAGTATTCTAGATTGTGCAATCCAAAAAAAATGACTTAGATTGTGCAACCCAAAAAGTATTTTCACTTCCAAATTGGACAATCTAAAACTTATAAATAATTATATATATATATATAATACAAATGGAACCCACTCACAGGGTAACATTTGCCACGTGTCACTACCACAAAATTCTTGAAAAAAAAATTTACCACAAAGAGAATACTTTACATGTGTCACTCTCACACGACACATTATCGTGGCTTTCTATATGCATGACACGTGGCACCCCTCTCACTCTCTTCATTCCCTTTCACGTTCTCTCCACTCTCTCAGGTTCTCTCCTCTTCATTCCCTCTCTCACGTTCTCTCCTCTTTTCACTAATTTGGCAACTGCACCATCTGCTCTCATCTCTGACCAACTGTGCAGATCTCCTCTTTTCGGTTTTTGACTTGGCGCGATGTTTGAACTTTGAAATAGGTTTCTGAGAGCGATTTTTGAACTTTCAAATGAGTTTCTGAATCTATATATGCTCATTCATTTTCGTCTTAAAAACAGGTTAGTCTTCATCCTTTCTTTTCCTTTTTCTTCCTTTTTGGGTTTTTTAATTTGGGGATTTCGTATTTTGATGTTTATGCATATTGTCTTCCTCTCTTTTACGGTGTTTTTACTTTATTGTTCTTGATATTGTTGTTTCTATGTTTGTTACCTTTTTCGCACCATAAAAATATATTTTTTCAGTTTTCTTATGAAAGATCCTTGCTTTTGATGTTTCTGTCGATTCTCTTAGTCTCTTTTTTGTTTTCTTTGCTTCAGTGTTCTTCATATTCTTGGTTCTCTATTTTTTAGTTTTTTCGCACCATAAAAGTTACTTTTTTGGGTTTTCTTAGGAAAGTTCATTGTTTTTTTATGTTTTTGCCTATTGTTTTCACCTCTTTTAAGATTTTTTACTTCATTGTTCTTGATATTAATGTTTCTTTGTTTGTTACGTTTCTTGCACCATAGAAATTATTTTTTATTCAATTTTCTTATGAAAGATCCTTGTTTTTTTATATTTCTGCCGATTCTCTTCATCTCTTTTTCGTTTTCTTTGCTTTAGTGTTCTTCATATTCTTGGTTCTCTGTTTGTTATGTTTTTCGCACCATAAAAATTAGTTTTTTTGGGTTTTCTTAGGAAAGTTCCTTGCTTTTGATGTTTCTGCCGATTGTCTTCATCTCTTTTACAGTTTTTTTGCTTCATTGTTCTTGATATTCAAGTTTCTTTGTATGTTACTTTTTTCGCACCATAAAAATGATTTTTTTTAGTTTTCTTATGAAAGATCCTTGCTTTTGTTGTTTCTGCTCCGATTCTCTTCATCTGTTTTTCGATTTCTTTGCTACAGTGTTATTCATATTCTTGGTTCTTTGTTGGTTACATTTTTCGCACCATAAAAATGATTTCTTTTGGGTTTTGTTATGAAAGTGTTTTGCTTTTAATGTTTCTGCAGATTCTCTTCATCACTTTTATTGTTTCTTTGCTTCAGTGTTCTTCATATTGGTGCTTATCTGTTTGTTACATTGTTTTTTTTCCGATAAAAATGATTTTTTCTGGGTTTTATATGAACATTCATTGCTTTTGATGTTTCGACATATCTTTTACGGTTTCTTTGCTTCAGTGTTGCTTCTCTTCATTTCTTGATATCGTTATTTTTTTAAAAATCTTTTTGGTTCTCTGTTTTTTGGGTTCATCTTGCTTCTCTATTGGTTACATTTTTCACACCATAAAAATGATGACTTTTGGGTTTTGTTAGGAAAGTTCCTTGCTTTTAATGTTTTCGCAGATTCTCTTCATATCTTTTATGGTTTCTGCTTCTCTTCGTATCTTCATATCGTTCATTTTTTAAAATCTTTTTGGTTATCTGATTTTTGGGTTCATCTTGCTTTATCTTTTCACAATTTTATGTTCATCTCTTTCGCAACTAATTTGTACTTTTCATCTAACTTTCGAAGTGTTTTTTTTTTTTTTCTTATTTTTGATGTTTTTTTTTTTTTTTTCTAAATATGTTTATGTTTAGCTGCAGCAAAAAAACATTCCTAAAAGAGTGTTGGCACTGTCACTGACTCACATAGAAAAACTTACCCACAATATATTTTCAGGAAACTAAGAGGCTTATTCTGAAGGATTTTACTATGACAATGAAAACTGCCATTGAAGAAAGAAAGAAAAGATCATCATGTAAAGAGGACATTTAATGTTATTTTTAAATAAAAAAATTTATTAAAATTCCTAAATTATTCAAAATCTTAAATAAATACATATTCTAAATAATTTAATGTCATTCTTAAATTATGTTATTTCCTACTTAAATACTAATCTAAAATAAATAACATTTTTAAAATTTTCAAAATCCTATATAAATATAAAATATAAATTATATAATGTCCTAATTAAATAAAAATATTAAATAAATTAAATTTATAAATTATTTAAAATCCTAAATAAACATAAATCTAAAATTATTTGATGTCCTACTTAAATCAAAATCTAAAATAAATATTTTTTTTCAATTGTTCAAAATCCGAAATAAACACAAATGCTAACTTATTTTATGTTATACTTAAATAAAATATAAAAAAATAATCTGTCATTTTCAATATCTTACATTTGTTTTTCTTACTTAAATACAAATCTAAAATAAATAAAATAAATAAGTTTTTCAAAATACTAGATAAATATAAATTCACTAAATTTTAAAATTCCTAAATTTTACTAGATAAATAAAATTCCTAAATAATTCAAAATTCTAAATAAATATATATTCTAAATAATTTAATTTTATTCTTAAATAAAATCTCAAATAAATAATTTTTTCTAAGTTTTTCAAAATCCAAAATAAATATATAAGTCCAAAAATATTAATGTCATTCTTAAATATAAATTGAAAATTAATAAAATTCTTAAATTATTTAATTTCATTCCTAAATAAAAATCTAAATTTATTAAATTTCTACGTCTTTCAAAATTCTAAATATATACAAATTCCAAATTACTTTATTTGCTACAAAACTAATATTTGTAAAATTTTCAAAATCCTAAATATATACAAAATCTAAATGATTAAATATTTTACTTAAATACAAATTTGAAATAAATTAAATTTATAAATTATACAAAAAAATTAATTAAATACAAATCCTAAATTATTTAATGTCATACTTAAATAAAAAACTACAATAAAAAATCCTAAATTATTTAAAATTTTAAACAAATACAAATTCTAAATTATTGAATGTTGTAATTAAATCAAAAATTTCAATAAATAAAATACCTAAACTATTTAAAATAATAATTAAATACAAATCTTAAATTATTCAATGTCATACTTAAATAAAAATTTACAATAAATAAAATTTCTAAATTATTCAAAATTTTAAACAAATACAAATCCTAAATTACTTAATGTCCTACTTAAATAAAATATCTGAAATAAATAAATTTCTTAAATTTTTAAAATAATAATAAATACTAATTCTAAATTATTTAATGTTATACATAAATGCAAATTTGAAATATTTTTTTCTAGAATATCCAAAATTCTAAATAAACATAAATTCTAACTTATTTTATGTCATACATAAATAAAAATCTCAAATACCTCAAATTTCAATGTTTTTAAAAATATGAAGTGTATATAAAATCTGAAATTATTTTATTTCTTGCTTAAATAAAAATCCTAAATAAATAAAAATCTAAAAATTTGTAATATCATTTTTTTAAAAAATCAAAAATCGATAAAATTCTAAAAATCAATATTTAATGTCATACGTAAATAAAATTGTTAAAAAGTTGTTAAAATATTTAATGTTCTACTTAAATAAAAATCTCAAATAAATAAATAAAAAACACTGTAAGCAGGAGGAAGGATTTTGGTTATTCTCGAACAATTTAGGTATTTACATGTATTATTTATGTCTATGCATTCTTTATATTAATTTTAGTATGTTTAGTTTTTTTATTTATTCATATATGCTGATATTTATATCTTATATATTAATATTTGCTTTGTAAAATTTGTATTTATTTTCTTATTTAAATTTAATTTTTTATATAATTAAATATATAAGTAGTACAAGTGTTTAAAAGTATCTATCTATAAATAATACAAATGGAACCTACTCACAAGGTAACTTTGGACACGTGTCATTAACATTATATAAATGATTTTTTTTTGGGTTTTCTTATCAAAGATGTTTGTTTTTTATGTTTCTATTAATTCTCTTCATCATCTCTTTTACGGTTTCTTTACTCCACTAATCTTTTTTCTGTGCACATAAGATTGAAAAATACAAATGTATTTGACTCTTCATCTGCTTTCTGATGTATAAAGTATAATAACTAAAAACTTATTCTTATTTTTCCTAACTTATTTTTATTTGTCCTGTGGAAGCACGATTTAGAGTATTAGTATCATCTGAATTTGTAGCATGGATTGTAATTTGTGCCGGTAATAATATCATAATTGTTGTGAGTGCATAAAAATTGTTGTATTAGTATCATGAAGAGTTGTAGGCAATTGTTCCAAATGTTGTAATTTTAATATCAATACGCCTCTTCTATATTTATATTATGAAAATTTATAAAAATTGAAAGATTTATCATAGATCTTTCTTAATACAATTGTGCTTGATTCTCATCAAAATACATTAATATGAAATTGATAACTGATATACGGATAAATACAAAATCTTAAATTATTTTATTTTCTACTTAAATAAAAATCTAAATTAAATAAAATTTATGAGTTTTTAAAATCCTAAATAAAAATAAGTCCCAAAAAATTTAATGTGATTCTTAAATAAAAATCCAAATTAATTAAATTTCTATGTTTTTCAAAAGTTCTAAATAAATACAAATTATAAATTATTTAATTTCCAAAATAAATAATAATCTAAAATATTTAAAATTTCAAAATCCTAAATAGATACAAAATCAAAATGATTTAATATTTCACTTAAATAAATATCTATAATAAATTAAATTCCTAAATTATTTAAAATCTTAAATAAATACAAAGTCTAAATTATTTAAAATCATGCTTAAATAAAAAATTGCAATAAAAAACTCATAAATTATTAAAAATTCTAAAAAAATACAAATCATAAATTATTAAATTTTTTACTTAAATAAAAAATTTCAATAAATAAAATATGTAAATTATTTAAAATTAAGTAAATACAAATCTTAAATTATTGACTTTCTTACTTAAATAAGAATTTACAATAAATAAAATTCTTAAATTATTCAAAATTTTAAACAAATACAAATCCTAAATTTTTTTGATGTACTACTTATATAAAATATCTGAAATAAATGAATTTCTTAAATTATTCAAAATAATAATAAATACTAATTCTAAATTATTTAATTTCCTACTTAAATGAAAATGCACAAAATAAATCAACAAAAGTTGGAATCCAAACGAAAAATTTATGTATGTTAAATGACTTCAAAGAAGATGATAATATTGTTTTTGAAGCTGAGTTTAAGGTACCAAATAATGAAATTCGAAGTGATTCGAGATTAATAATTTTTTTTATACAACTGTTTATTGTTACTTATTTCTTCAAAATTTGTGTCAGTTAGTTGATATTTGAATAATTTAATTATTTATGTTTATGTATTGTTTATATTAATTTTAGTATGTTCAATTTTGTTATTTATTTGCATATGCTGATATTTATTTTTTATATATTAATATTTGTTTTGTAATTTTTTTTATTTACATTTACATTTAGTAATTTATATATATATATATATATATATGTAATTATATAAATTATATTTTTATACAAAAATAGTGAAAAAATTTATGTATGTTAAATGACTTTAAAGAAGTTGATAAAATTGTTTTTGAAATAGAGGTTAACATACAAAATAATGAAATTTGAGTTATTCACCTTTTAGAATGAATCATCTTTTTACATTATTGTTTAACGTTTCTTACTTTCCACAAAAAGTTGTGTCACTCTCTTGATACTTGAATAATTTATTTATTTACGTGTATTATTTATGTTTATGCATTGTTTAAATTAATTTTAGTATATTTAGTTTTTATTTATTTCCATATGTTGATATTTATTTCTTATATATTAATATTTATTTTGTAATTTTTGTATATATTTTCTTATTTACATTTACATTTATTTATATATAATTATATTAATTATATTTTTATACAAAATAGTAATAAATCAACAAAACTTATAGCGGGATTAAATAATTTTTGTATGTTAAATGACTTCAAAGAAAGTGATAAGATTGATTTTGAAACCGAGGATAACATACAAAATAATGAAATTTGAGTGATTCAAAATGAATCATTTTTTTTTACATAATTATCTATTGTTACTTACTTTTCTCGGGTCAATTTGTTAATATTTGAACAATTTAATTATTTGTGTTTATGCATTATTTATATTAATTTTAGTATGTTTAGTTTTGTTATTTGTTCGCATATGCTGATATTTATTTATCATATATTAATATTTGTTTGTAATTTTTTTTATTTACATTTACATTTAGTAATTTGTATATATATAATTATATAAATTATATTTTTATACAAATAAATGATAAATAAATAAATAAAAATTGGAACGGAATGAAAGAATTTGTGTATGTTAAATGACTTCAAAGAAGATGATCAAATTGTTTTTGAAAGGGAGGTTAACATTCAAAGTTATGAAATTTGAGTTTAGAATGAATTAATGTTTTACATAATTGTTTACAGTTTCTTATTTTCCTCCAAATTTGTCTTAATTTGGTGATACTTGAACAATTTCTTCATTTTACGCGTATTATTTATGTTTATGCATTGTTTATATTAATTTCAGTATGTTTAGTTTTTTTATTTATTTGCGCTGATGTATATTTCTTATATATTAATATTTGTTCTGTAAATTTTTTATTTATTGATATATATGTATATAATTATATAAATTATATTTTTATACAAAATAAGGAAGTAAACATGCAAAATAAATCAACAAAACTTGAAGCAAGGTTAATATTTTTTTATATAACTGTTTATTGTTACTTACTTTCCTTAAAATTTGTGTAAGTGATACTTCAACAATTTATTTATTTACCTATATTATTTATGTCTATGCATTGTTTATTAATTTTAGTATGTTTTATTTTATTATTTATTCATATATGTTCATGTTTATTTCTTATACATAAATATTTATTTTATATTAACTATATTTGTCAATTAAATTACCTTTTTTCTAATTAGTTGCTACTTATTATATATTTTTTTTCAATAATAGTTATTAAATTAAAATAGTTAATTAGTTGTTTATTTTCAATTTATTGATTAAATAATATAATGAACTTTAAAGTAAAAATAAAACATACAGATATTACTGTATGAATATATATATATATATATATATATATATATATTAATATTTTATTTTATATTTATAATAGTTTAAATCTTACGTAAATTCTTTTCTTTATCTAATTTTTACTTTTACTTTTATTTTTTTATTATATTTAATATATAATTTTATTTTTTATTTATTGTAAATATATTTACAGGAATATTGTTGAATTCCGTAATTTATTTAATTTATTAATATTATAATAAATGTAATATTATAATTTTTGTCATTATTATTTTTTCTTTTCTATAAAATATTACAAAATCTTAAATGATTTTATTTCCTACTTAAATAAAAATATAAAAGAAATAAAATTTATAATATTTTCAAAATCCTAAATAAATAAAAATCCAAACATTTGTAATATCATTTTTAAATAAAAATCGAAAATCAATAAAATTCTTAAATTATTTAAAATTCTTAATATATCCATATCCTAAATTATTTAATATCATTCTTTGATAAAAAAATCTAAAATTAATAAAATTTCTAAATTTTCCAAAATCCTAAACAAACACAAATTCTAAATTATTTTATTTCCTACTTAAATAATAATCTAAAAAAAATCTTAAATAAATACAAAATCTAAATTATTTAATGTTCTACTCAAATAAAAATTCAAAATAAATTAATTTTTAAAATTATTGAAAATCCTAAATAAATACATATTGTGAATTATTTAATGTAATATGTAAATAAAAATTTGATATAGATGAAATCCATAAATTATTCAAAATATTAAATAAAAATCTAAATTATTTAATGTCTTAAATAAAAATAATGAATAAAATTTCTAAATTATTCAAACTTCTAAATAAATACAAATCCTAAATTGTTGAATGTTCTACTTAAATAAAAATCTGAAATAAATAAAATTATTAAATTATTCAAAAGTTGCTAAACAAATAAGTCCTGAATATTTAATATCATATGTAATTGAAATTTTTAAATTATTCAAAATCTTAAATAAATACAAATTTAAAATATTTAATGTCTTATTTAAATAAAATCTTAAATACATAAATAAAAAAAAACTTGGGACGGAATGGAAGAATTTTGGTTATTCTTGAACTATTTATTTATGTGTATTATTTATGTTTATGTATTGTTTATATTAATTTTAGTATGTTTAGTTTTTTTAATTATTTATATATGGTAATGTTTATTTCTTATGTATTACTATTTGCTTTGTAATTGTATTTATTTATTTTCTTATTTATATGTAAATTTATATATATATATATATATAATATTTTTATATAAAATAGTGAAAGAAAACGCGTTAAATAAATCAACAAAATTTAGAGGGGATTGAAGAATTTATATATGTTAAATAATTTTAAAGAAGGTGATAAAATTGTTTTTGAAGCAAATGTTAACAAACCAAATAATGAAATTCGAGTGATTCGGGATGAATCATTTTTTTACATAACTTTTTATTGTTACTTACTTTCCTCAAAATCTATGTCAGTTTGTTGATATTAATTTTAATATGTTTAGTTTTTTTATTTGTTAGGATATGTTGATATTTATTTCTTATATATTAATATTTGTTTTGTAATTTTTTTATTTACATTTATATTTAGTAATTTGTTTTGTAACTTATAATTTGTACACTACTTACATTGTAAACTTATGTAATCTTATTTTGAATTCTTTATGTACTATATTTAATTTCAATTCCTCACTTTTTAATTTTTTATTCTTTATGAACAATTTGTAAACTATAATAAAAAAATAAAACAAAATTTAAAATGTCAAATACCATAAAAAAATTGTCTAAGAAATTTAAAAATAGAAGAAGAAATGACATTTTATTTTTTTGAAAAATATTACCTAAAGCATAATAATATAATAATATAATCAATGTGACATCATTAACCTTCAAAATGAATACAAATAATTTCAAATTTATTTAACCTAAAATAACAATAATAACTAAATAAGTATGAGTGAGAAACTTTTTGGAAACACCAAATATACTATTTCAAGAAAATAAATAAATAAAATATTATTATATAAGAAATAAACATTATTGTATACGAAAAAATATATAAACTAAACATACTAATATGAACAATGAACAAAGATAAATAATACACGTAAAAAAAAAAAATTGTTCAAGTATTAATAAAGTGATACAAATTTTAAGAAAAGTAAGTAATAATAAACAGTTATGTAAAAAAATGATTTATTCTAATAAACAGTTGTGCATAATATATTTAATTTATTAATATTGTAATAAATGAAATATTATAATTTTTGTTATTGTTTATTAATTTATTTATAAATAATAATTATTTCTATATTATTATTATTAACTATCATTAATCACTATTTATTTATTTTTATTAGTTTTTTATTATTTACAAATAAATATCAAGAATAATGGAGCAAACAAACTGATAAAGAGATGAAAAGATTTGACATAAATGATAAAAGTATGGAACCCAACAAAATAAATTGATGTTGCGAAAAAAACTTAACAAACAGATGAAAAGAATCGTAGAAAAAATAAAAGCACACAATGTAGAAAATAAATGATAAAGAATAATTTGTTCTTCAAAAAAATGTAAAGAAGAAATGAGAAGGAATGAATATATGTTCATCAGAACCTATATAAACTCAAAACCCCATGGCGCAGTTGTTAAATTTGTGAAACATAAGCATAAGAGAGGAGAGAAATGTAAGAGAGAGTTTTGGAGGGAATGCAGATGGTTAAGGTTTAGGAAACGGAGAATGAAGAGAGTGGGAGGAATGAACGTTTATATGAAAGCTAGGTGGCTTAATGTGGTTATGCCATTTGTCAGCGTTTCATTGGTTCCTTCCTTCAGATACATTTGTTAAAAAAAATTTGAATTTTTTTTAGTGAAATTTCTTTATTATTTATTAATTATTTGTTATGTAATATTTCTTTTATTTAATTTTATTAGTTGTCATTTTTTTTATAGAATACCTGTGTTGTGCACGGATACAGGGCTAGTATATATATATATATATATATATATATATATATATATATTTTAGATTATGTAATTCAATAATTCTTCAAATTGCACAAAAGTTAAATTCAAAATCATTAATCAGAGGAAAAAAAAATCAACAAAACAGAAACTTAAATTCCCTCTCTACATTATTTTCACTTTGCTAATACATTATTTTCACTTCACTAGCAAGTCAATGCACTCTATTCTTCTAGCAACACCACCAAGTACACCACAACCACGAAGTGTGTAAAAACACTCAAAGAAGTCACGAGAAGAAAATATCAAAACAAAAAATGCCCTCCACTCCAGTACTATATGATACCAAAAGGGTAAATTTGGAATATAAAAATTTATAGGGGTGCATATGAAAATTTTGGGGGTGAAAAACAAATAACCTAACCAAGCTAGTGTTATATTTTAGAAGGAAAAAAATAGTCAATTACTTCCTACACCCAATCAATTGCTTCCTCCACCCGATGAACTTTTTAAAATCCCATTATGCCCTTGTATTTGTTAAACACTCTCGATATAAACATCCGTAAGCCATTAACATTTGCAGTTGAAGCTTCCGAACCCCTATGTTCGTAGTAGAGAAATGCATTATGGATATCATTATCCGGAATTGAGTTTTGTATTTCGGTTGTACATATATGGACTTGGATTTTGAATTCCGGATGTACATATCCAAAATAGTTAACTGTGTTCTGGATGTGGGCAGCGGAAGGATATTTTTTGACTTATGGATTTCTATATCTGGAAGCTAAGTGATATTTTTTTTCAGCATTCTCAATGGATACAACTGCCTTAAAGGAGAAATGTGAACGAAAGAATGGCAAGACAACGCTGCCCGCTACGTTCAGTGCGAAAACGAAGGTGGCGGTGGTAGTGGCAGTGGTCATGGCGGCTGCTGTATAAAAACGAAGGGGTGTTGTGATTGGGTGCACATCTCTTCCTTAATCTAATTTCAATTTCATTAAGAGTATTTTCGTATTTTCACAAATTTCATTAAGGGTATTTTAATATTTTCGCAAACAAGTGTCAATTCAAATTGATTGGATGTTGGAGATTAAAAAAAAATAATAATAATAACGGACCAAGGCCCAACAAACCAAATTAATGCCTCCCTCTATGAATGATTTCATGTTATAATATTCAGAATTTTTTTCTATCCGTTTTTAACTATTAATATTTGAAATTATTAACAAAATTATTCATAAATCGGTAGGAAAACATTTTGGTAGAGAATCTAATTTATATGATAAAGGATTAAATTTATCTATTTTTGTGAAGTTACGATAATGTTGAATATTAGATATTAGACTTATATTTTAATTAATTTATCTTTTTAAATTTCAGATAAATAATTCTGGTTTTTTAATTTTCAAATATTTATCATTGTAATACTGGGATTTTATAAGATCTCAGTATTAATTCTATTTAATATTTTATTTAAATTATTAAAAAATAAATTTTAAATATGATAATGTCATAAAATATTAATTATATTTATCATTATATTTTTAATTTTTCATAATTTTTTAAAAAATTGAAAATTAAGTTAGACTTCAAATTTTGAGAAACCTGACCTATTATTTTACAAAGATAGACAAAATTAAAAGTAAAAACCTGACATCAATAGTTCATATTATTATTTAGATAAATATGATGGGTAATATATTATTTGGGTAATTTTCTTTTAATAATTCTATTTTTAAAAAAATCAAAATAACTCATTCCAACTTCATCCTTATCCAATTTATGTACTTAATTAGGGATGATAAGTAAACTTATCTAATTCTGCTATGAAGTTTACAAATATTTAAATCATCATATAAATAAGTAAAATTTATTCTATTTTCTTTTTCGGTTAAAACCAATATTGAAAATAGTGATTTTCAAACGGTACATTTTTGTGAGTAAAAATATTTGGTTTTAGGATAAAAAAACTTGTTTCAAAATTTGAGATTATAGATCAAACTACCGAGAATTGCTTTACAATTCTTTTTCTAACATTCTTTCACAACCCATCTGAGTTACAAATTCTCTACATTTCTCTACCAATAACATTTGAAATATGTTTACACATTTATTATTTTTTTCACTAAAGATCGAGTTATTTTAAAAATAGTTTTATTACTATACTTTATTATTTTTAATCTAATTACTTTAATGAGACTAATATTGAGTTGTTAAATTAAGCAGAAAAAACCACCTCTGTCAGAAAAAATCTCTTGAAAATATTAAAACAATTTAGTCACATGTTTTTGTCTAGTAAGTCTCTTTCACTACTCAAAGCTATGTTTATTCTTAACGTGCACACTTTTATTAAATGACACGTGGTGTTGGATATTTGTATCGGACAGAGACATTCATATAACATCTGGAGAACACGTATCCGTGAAGTGTCTAATTTAAAAAGTTATGACAATTCTAGTGCATTTCTAATACAATTTTAAAAAGAAAAAATACATTAATTTTTCAAAAACTCAAATTTATTGTATAAATTTTTATTATAATTATAAAAATAAGAAGCAAATATTTTTAAACCAGTCATAAAAAAACATCTTTCTGCTCCAAAAAATAATCAAGGACATATTTGTGCACATAAATCTTTATTATCAATTTATATAATTCATAATCATATAATATATAGATTTGTGTCTCCGTATCCTACATTTTAAAAATTATACATATCTTCGTATCCGTATCCATGTCGTATCATCGTATCCGTATCCATGTCGTATCAGTCAATTCTCATATCTATCTTTTTTTAGTTTCTATGATCAAAATTCAACTCCGCATACCTAACCATGTGTTAATATATTTAATTTTCTATTTTAAATTATTGGGCTTTGTTTGTTTGACCCAACTTTCCTTTTTCTGTTTCAGCTAGGTCTTAATCTTTTTCTTATATATACACCATGTATTTTACTCT
>Ga0123342_1006056_pt1 | contig 17029 bp, 10 predicted proteins | sample Turbeawhitnodule_FD_89960 | JGI IMG/M metagenome (GOLD analysis project Ga0123342, IMG submission 89960) | Root nodule microbial communities of legume samples collected from Mexico - Turtle bean Mexico white nodule | ecosystem: Host-associated > Plants > Roots > Nodule | place: Mexico: Nepantla... | reverse complement strand
TTTATTTGAAATATTTTGGATTTCAATTTTCGGAACATATTTTTGAATTCTGAAATTTTTTATCCAGAATGTATTCTTAGTTTTGTGTTCATAATTTTTTGTCCAGCATGTATTTTTCTATTTCTCAATTATAATTATTATTTGGATTTTTTAATTTGGAATAAGGGTAGTTTTGGAAATTTAAAAAATTGATATGGTGAAGGTTAAAATTTATATGATGCAGGAGGGTAGTTTTGGAAATTTAAAAAATTGATGTGGTGGAAATTAAAACTGATATGGTGCAGGAGGGTAGTTTTGGAAATTTAAAAAATTGATATGGTGGAGGTTAAAATTGATATGGTGCAGGAAGAATTTGCCAATTTTTAGCCCAATTCAGATTTGATGTATCCGTCTTGGGCCACGTACAGTTAATTTAGGCCCATAATTGTAACAGTCCCTCAGCCCATCCGTCTCCTTCTTCCTCTTTGCACGCATTCGTCTATACTCATCTAATTATGAAATAGACGAAACAACATTTATACTTACACAAAATACATGGAATGTAAAGTCAAGTGTATTTGTAATTATAAATAAAATTTTGAAATAAAATAATAATATTATTAATTGTCAAATAAGTGTAGAAGAATTAGAGTATAAAGTACCATTGTTTATTATAAAATAATAAACAAAATAATAAAGAAGTCACACATCAAAAGAATATTATAATATTGCAACTTTAAGAAGCAGCAAGAGTAAAAGTATTTGGAGATAAAATTTGAAAATAGCATACCATATATTCATAGAGTTTTTTATATTCAACTTACAACTCTGAAAATTATTATTTTATTACAATATTTAATTTAGATTTATTATTATTATTATTATTTTAATATAATATTTTATTATATAAAATAATTATTAAGTGAATGTAGGTAAAATAGTGAGTTTCAAAATATATTTTCCAATTTCTAATTGAGTATTTGGAATCCATATTGCAATCATAGTGAAAAGCAACGTAGTAACACACATGATACAATGTGGGTGGCTGAAATCAAGAAAAGATATTAAGTATTATTTGTTACCTCAAGTACTTACCAAATTCAATAAGAAGTGTTATTCTCTGAACATAAAAGAAAAAACAAGATATCGAATTATTAAATGTGAGAAGACATTAGTGTGATACTTATTAAAAAAAATATGACAAAAATAGGTAAAGGTGATTTGATTAGATGCTCACAAAGAGCATTCAATGTACTTGCAAGCAAAATGCATTGAATCAAATTTAGTCCCAACCAAAAACTTTAACATAATGAGTGTGTAGATTATTTAACTTTTTTTTGTCTCAACTTCAAACTCAATTTTATATTTAGATTTTTAACATTAAATCCATTAGAACAATTTTTTTTATTGCATTCCACAAGTGTTATGTGCTATATGTATAACTAACTTCTTGGAACACAAAAGTAAAAAGTAAGTCTGTGTTATAAAACTTAGAAAATTATTATTTTAAGGTTTGATTTTGTTATTAATCATCATTATAAGTTGAGAAAGTGAGTATTTTTGTTTTTTTTTTCGAGGTGAAAAGTGAATTAGTATATTTGTTTTAAGTTATTTATAAATTTGTGTATTTTTTATTTTCTATTGAATACTTATATTTTGTCATTGAATATCTATTTTTTTTAATTTATTTTGCTAATTCAGTGGTGTAATTATTATCTTGTAGTGTCATCTTGTTTATTTATCTCCAAATATTAAAAAATATTAAATTTTATAATCAATATAAAATAATATTGTGATTAATATAAAATGTTAAATGATTTTTATTATTTTTTGTGAAAATATGTAATTGTGATTATCACCTACATTATTAATAATTATGATCCTTTTGTTGTCATTATAAGTGATGACTTAGAAGTTATCAAAGAGTATAGTGATCTAATTATCAAGTACGTTTTCAATTAAAGCATTAAAGTTACTTAATATTATATATTAATCACAAAAACTCATTTCTCCTAACATGTGAAGATAATAAGCAAAATGAGAGGATAAGATCAAATTCACCTCATCCATATAATGAACAAATTAATACAGAAAGACTCAATTTTTTTTAAAAAAAACTAACAAAGATTTAATTAAAAATATTCAAATTTATTGCATACTTAAAACTTAATCAAACATTTGTTTTATTTATATAATCAATGCTTTTAGTTTTTTGATATTATTGTATATATTACAAATTTTAAATCTTTTATGTTGATTGTTGAACTAAAATAAATCTAGATGTCTGAGGAAATTTTATGTGAATTCTAAAATAATTAACTTATCTTCCAAAAGGTGGGAATGGCTTTCAGAACGGTAGGGTTTTGAAGGTATGTGTGAAATCAAGGATTGGAAAAGGGTGAAGATTGTTCACTCATAATTTAAGTAATAAATCATATATACATCTTTATAAAAAAATGTTATTATAGCAATTATTATGAGCAGTGAAAAATAATGGTCATAAGTATTTTTTTTTTTCAATGAGACAAAAATAATGGTCATAAACTTAGCCTCCGTTTTTTGAATCGACAGAAAAAATAAATTTTCATCTAATTTTTTCTTGTCATACACTGTAGAAAATTCGACTTTTGGGTTTGAATAATTTTGTGATAGTGAAGCCAGAATTGACTGCAAACGTGATTTTGAAGTAATAATGCACAGTGGTTAAGTTATATGATGAAATTGAAAAGAAAAAAAAAAGTTTAGAATTGAGGTACGCGTGTAGGTGGTCCATACTCCTAAGTGACTGTTCTTTAGACCTCAACACAGTGCTTTTATTATGAAAACAACTATTCTGGGAGTGTATAAAAGAAGAGAACATCAACGTAGTGTCCACAATAACTTATTACCAAACAACTTTTATGCTGGATATTGTTTCAATCTCAAACATGCAAGTTACATCACCAGAAAAAAAAAAAAAAAAACCAAAATTTTCCCATCTTTTCATTTTTTCCCCGTCCAAAATAGACTATTCAAAATAATTGGTAATACATTAACTGAGCTTGGTTCAACATAGTACATAATTTTGTTGATAAAAAGCAAAGTGTATGAATGGGAAGAATAAAAGGAAAGGTTAATATTAAATTAATGATGATGAGTTGGGCAGAATATGGAAACAGCAAAGGTTGTGAGAATATAGAATACAAAAATAAAGTACAAAATGGGCATCCAAAGGATAGAAGGTCAAATCAAGAATTTGAAACCGAAGGGTGAGCTTTTGACACTTATATATAACAATATCTTTTAAACTATTCTTAATTCATCGGATTCATCGACGCAGATATCCTAACCCATACCCAACGCTAATTCATATTCTCTTCACTCATCACCTCAAATGCAACCATCACCAGATATTTGTTTATATATAACTTTTCTTTTCATTCCTCTATTCATACCAAACATATCAATACAAATCTACAAATTAAAAAACAAAACTACACAACTTTATTATTAAATCAGAGCTATGTTGCATGTTATCATTATTATAAAATCATGTTGCATATATGAGATCATGCATATGAATGATAATAAATTCATATTTACTCCCACATCGTATGATAATTAAATGTGATATATTATTTAGAATATTCTAAAACTATAATAAAGAATTTGTACTAAAGATTACAACTTGATGTACCTTAAACTCATTAAACCTTAATTTGTACTAAAGATTACAACTTGATGTACTCATTAAACAATTTGTACTAAAGATTACAACTTTCAATTTCTAATTCAAATTGCATCTAATTTCTTCTCAAGTTCAAATACATCCACCACATTTTGGAACTTGACGAACCTGGATCTTTGTTTATTAGCATTCAACCTTCTTGAGATAAAGACATCCACCACCCTACCCCATCTATTGAACACCTTCCACATATCTTCTTCATAAAAATGATTAGGAAAATTAGAGAAAAAGAATGCAATTCTCTCATCCCATTCACCCCTCGCACCTTGTTCTGTAGTGTGTCTCGTGATTCAGCACGGCTAGGGCAACCAATATGGTGATATTGTCAAATTAACTTACATAAAAGTTAGAGTGAACACAAATAATATACCTAAACAAAAAGTGTTTGGAATTCAGATGGTTGGGGCTGAGAGTTTGACGATAAAGTCGAGTGAGCAATTGGGAATGAGAAGAAAATCCAATTTTGGGAAGATAAGTGGGTACATAATGAAGCGTTAATGTATAAATTCCCAAGATTATATTTGGTTGTTGCAAATTGTGGTAGTACTTTGCTACAAGCAGGTAGGTGGAACAATTGTAGTTGAGAGTGGAAGTTGGTGTGGAGGAGAAATTTGTTTATGTGGGAAGAGAATCAGGTCGTTCAGCTGTTGTTTCTAATAGAAAATAAAAAGGTTGTTGAGGAGGGGGAGAGCGTTGTGGATAGTTGGATTTAGAAGGATGATAAGGAGCTAGGATTTTCAATAAAATTTGCCTATAATTTTCTAAAGATAGAGGTGGGAGCTGCAAATATGGCTTTGTTTGAGAAGTTCTAAAAGGTAAAGGCTCTTCCTTGTGCACAAATCACAACTTGTGAGTAATTGCATAACAACTAAGGTTAATCTGCTAAGACAAGAAATTTTATTGGTGAGTTGCTTGTATGGGTTGTGTGGTGAGAAAGAAGAGATTGCTTGTCATTTATTTTTTTAAGTGTAAGGTTGTGTGGAAAATTTGGAGTATGTACTTGGCATTAGGCTCTCAACTATCTAAGTCCATTACAATAAACACTTAAGAACTTCTAGAACAGAAACATGAGTTGAATTCAGGCATAAGAAATTTTGTACTTCTTACACCATTGTTCTCTTCTATGCTCAATCAGAGGCAAATAACATATTCCTTTAAGATAAATTCCTATAACTTATTAGATGCATTTCTTTTTTGCATTGCCGGCTAAATCCTACTAATATCCATCGCCTATCACCACTTCATACATTTTTCCTACGTAAGTCTAATAAATACAAATATCTCCAAGTCTAACATTCACCATTACACAACATCTAGTCTTAGGTCCTTGATATACATTGCATCCATATTCACATGAATTTACACTTCAAAACTCATCATTTACGACTACATTTTCTATACCACATAATTCATCTAATAAAATCAAACATCTTATTAAACATTTTTTATACAAAACATATAACCAAATTTATTTTATTAAAGAAACACCTTTTTAAACTCTTTCAATATTTTTAGGATTTTTAACTTTATTTTAAAACACGATTTCTTTTATTAAAGAAACACCTTTTTAAAGCATTCAATATTTTTACGATTTCAACTTTATTTTTAAAACACGAATTCTTTATTTTAAAAAAGTGGTGATCTTCCTCAACTCTGTACATTTTTTAAAATCTATTGTTTTTTTTTTTTAATTTTGAGGACAAATTACAAAGAAAAAATCATGAAAAAGTTTTGTGGGTATAGTGGAGGAGTTGTATGAGCTTGACAATTGGCCTTGAAAGCAAAACCCTTCCCTTCTACTTTTTAATTTTCCTTTCCTCTTTGCTTTTTCATATATTATTCATTCAAAAGAGGGCCTTTTGAGTTGAACAGTGGAGAATATGTGATGAGTGATTTACTGGTATACTCATAGGAAAAGGGAAAACTAAGAAGTGGTTGGTTGGAAAAGGGGGTTGTGCACTTCAAAGTGGGGGATGCAAAAAACCTTTTTCATGGTTGGAGGGTCCCAATGTTTTTTCCAGGGTAGAAAAAAGTGGTGCTGGATGATGGTGGCTGTCACACTGACCTCTACCCCTAGTCCATTTCAAGAACCCTACACCATAAAATTTGTTTCCTCACACTTGTTTTCATTGATTCTCACCCTAATCTCAATTTTTCTTTGCTTAAGACTCATCCATCCATGTACCATCACCTTTCATCTCTTCTACCTTCTATTATGCTGAAAGCCACTGCTTTTTCACTTAACAACACTCTTAATTATATCATTAATCATCATTCTAACCATAGCTTTGGTGCAATGTTTATCCACCACCACCAGTCTTGTTAATATAGACCTGTGCTACCTACACATCTAGATTTGGACCACACCCACTCATAATTATCTTCAAAACTTTTTACAAATTAACATCAATTCACCAACAAAATCTCACTATGCATATATAATATCGACACCACGTGACTATTTTTTTAATTTTTTATTTTAACAGGAGCACGTAAATTGAATTATTTTACTTGTATTTTAAACTAATCTGGCTTTTTTAGGATTTTAAGTAATTAATATGTGTTTATATTAAATATTAAAAACATGAAAGTTACTGTTGATATGGAGATGGTGTGAACAAACGAAACTCTGCATTGATTGAATGTGATGCATAAATGAATAGAATGAAATAAGAAAGATGATTCCTTTTTAAGGTTTTAGATGTGTGGTCAAAGTGTAATGAGAGGAGAAACATAAATTGAGTTTGGTACAAGTACTTTGAACTGAAGACTTTGAGATTGGTAAATGTTGGGTTGCTTGGTTGGTTCTTGGAGTAAGCAATAATTTTGAGTTGGAAATGTTTTGTTGACATGATTATTAAGGGTATCTATCCACTAATGCTTTATTTATTTATTTGGCTTAGCTTAGAATAGGAAAGGGAGTTGAAACCAACCTCGAACGTAGCTGACTGACAAAGATTGCATTGTATCATTAATGTTGATTGGGATGCATGCTCTTTTAATATGCTTTTTTCACTTTACCAGGTAGTTAGTTTCTATATATCCCCATAAACACAAGTACATTTATCGCAATGAACCAAAAAGGGTACTCATTATAACCCACCCCTCCTCAGTATACAACCATACAGAGGAACAAAACAAATCATAGAAAAGGAACAATCAATTTTTTATGCAACTTGAATTATAAGGTGTTAAAAATAGAAAAATGAGGCATTAGATTAATAATCATGTTTTCAAAGATATTCCTTACATGTATTTACAGGAATTTGTTCCCATAGGAGCTCTAAGCTAAACACATTAATTACGTTGTTAAATTTTGAAAAGAAAACAATATCTATTGACTAAATAATACCTTTCGTTTTTCAACCAGTTACTTTTACATAAGTTGATCTCAGTCTTCAAAAGGTTAATCATGCACCACAGCAATTATTAAAGGAATGTCCATGTACTACATGCTAACCACACTTTTATCGTTTTTTTTTTCTTTTGCTAAAAGTCATACACGTTGTCCTAAATAATAAGAAGAAGAAGAAAAAAAAACTAAACATAAAGTGAAGCAATTTTGATTCAAAAGAGCCACATCAAAATAGCCTCTAACAAAAATAAAAAAAATAAATCAAATTGATACATTCAAGAAATTATTTATTTACAGGTGCCATATTTTTCGGGGTCATCTTATATTACGTGAAATCCCAATTATTTTCCATCGTTATTTCGAGCATTATTCTATTTGACTGAAATTATTCATTAATAGTATTGATATATAATCGATTTAACTGGAATAGGTTCATCGGTTGTTAGTTAGTTTTTTTTTTATTTTTTATGACAATCAATTTTATAATAATTTCTTCATAATTAACATTAGTTTCTCCAATTGATTCTGCTCGCAGTTGAACATTATGTTACAGACTACTTCAATATTTTTATTATCTTTTCAATACATAAATTTTGTTATTAGTTTAGGTTTAATCTAATTCAATGCAAACAAAAAATTCAATGAAGAATTAGATATGTATCAACTTTATACTTTCAAATTTATAGTCGGAACTCATAATTTATTAAAGTTTTGGTATCAAAAAAATAGTATTTAGTGTTGATCAAATTTAAAGTAACGAGTGAGATCATTTTTACTAAAATTATTAATTTTTCAATAGCTTAATACAAAGAAAGCAAAAAAATCCTATAACAATTATGAACCAAAACTCAAATTTTCACAAATTTATATTTAGAGGTTGTATACAAGGAAAAAAAAAAAGAGTTCAACTAATAATATTAAATGTTCTTATTGAGAATTGGTAGCAAGCGAACACTAATTAATGGTTATGTGTTCTTTTGATATTTTATATTTTTAAGTAATCTATATTTATTTTATGTTTTTTCTCTCTTATGAACAAAAATATTAAAAAACTAAAGAACATAATATTATTTAGATGAAAATAATCTTAAAGTGGGTACGCAAAAAAATGAAAGACTTGTACAAATATCCAACTATTTCTATGAAATTAAGCAAAATTGATACTCATTGCATTTAAAATTTCTTTTGTGAAGAGGTCGAGAAAAAGTTGCAACCTTTTTACAAACATCATACTCTCAAAAAAGCATAAAGCTTTCTTATGGAAGTGAACATTTTCACAAATGGGTTCTTCAGGTGTACAAAGTTGTATTAAAAAATCTACCTCTACCCATGTTTTTCTAAACGCTTGCATATTTTTAAAAACATCTAACTTTCACAAAATTATAAACAAAAGTTTTCTTAACAAGATCTATTTTTGCTCAAGGATACAGTGTCTAAGTTTATAACAAGAAATGTGGGAAGATAAACAAGAAAAACTTCAACACATCTTTGAAAAACCTAAAACTTAGTATGATTCTTTAGTCCCTTTCACTTACTTGGATCAAATAAACATTTTCAAAGAATAAAATTCAAAACGAATCACACTATCAACAAAATTGTGATAGATCTATATCAAATATAATGGTTGATTTTATCGAGTCATCTCTCAACAAACATAACATAAGATAACAATATTTAGGTTATCTCTAAAACTTGAAATGGGGTTTGAAAGATAAAACTTGGTTCTCGACTAAAATATATTTTCCTATCTTATGTATAAGAGCTTTTACTTTTTGTCCACAACCGTGACATAAGTAAAAATAGCCATACATGTTGTAAGAGTTTTTCTGAAAAGAAGCGTGAATGAATCTTGAAACGTGATAGCAGAGAATAACAAGGATGAAATGTGGTAAAAATGAAGAAGTTGATGGAAGAGATATTTGAGAAGGGAAAAGGAAAGTAACCTTGAATAACGTGATAATTTACATTCCCTCTGCTACTTTTAATTAAAGCATTTGATCCAGGTAATCATTGGACTCACCAATGTGGCGTGCAAATATGCTTTTAAGAAGACCCGTTAGGTAAAACTCTTGAATGAAACAGTTTGTTTCCAGGTAAATTGGATGTGAATTCACTTCTTCATTTCTTGTTGGCAGAAAATCTTTGATCATATCATGGGCTCAAAAATGAAAATTAATAAAAAAAAAATCTTCTGTGGAGATTAAATACTCAAGGAACAATAGTCACATCACTTTCATGTTCCGAATGAGAAGAGCTTGATCTGCCCACATTCATAGAACTTATTGCCGAAAAAGAGGAAGAATTAAAATGAGAAAAAAGAGACAGAAAAATGTAAGGATTTTATTGATGAGAAGAAAGAAGTTATTAAAAAAGGTTGACAGGAGTAAAATTACAAGACCTCTTTCATTTATTAAAAACCGAAACAACAAAAAAAAGTAGCACAGTGAATTCTCGAGCAGGACCACTCCCTCCAACAACGTCCGTTAATACTATAATAAGTTAATCCCACACATCAAGATAAAGATTAAAAACCAAGGAAAAGCATCCAACTTGGAAGAATTAAACAAATTATATAATAGTAATAATAATAATAATAATATAGAGAAAGGAAATCAAAACACTAAAAGAGAAACGGTAATTAGGAGTACAATTACAAATTACAGTCTTTTTTTTTTTTTCTTTTCTTTTAGGTTTTTTTTCCTCTCACTTTATTTATCCTCCTTCTGCCTCGCTGCCTGACTCGGTCACTGACTCACTCCACTCCAACAACTTCATCAAACCATTTTTACCGATTTACCATGATCATCATCATCCACGACCACGATCCAATTAATCTACAGTGTACAGTACAGCTGGTTAACTCGGGGAACTCAGCGAGTGAACCCATTAGGACTCGGGCGAGGGAAGCTTCCACGCAGAGGTGGCGATGAGAGGCCTAGTGTGCCACCCAAGCATGAGGCACCCGTTGTTCTCCTCCACTCTGTACCCGTCACCGCCGGCGAATAGCGCCAGCAACATACTAGCTTGCTTGAATGCGTTTGACCCGAGATGAACCGGGTCGAACCCTGCCGAGCCCATTCGCCCCCTCCACTGGCTCAGAGTCTCGTGACGCTCCACGCGCTCCACGCCTTCGTACGCCACCACGTTGCATATCTGTTTCCCAAGGTACACCTCCGACATCAACAGATCCTGACTCGGCGAACCTAACCCGGTGGAGGAGGAAGAACCCTCCAGCGAGTCAAACAGACTCGAGTAGTAATGCAAGGCTTCAGTGAACCGGTCCAAGAAAACCGGCCCGTTGTGGTTCGCCTCTTGCTCCACGATGGTTACGATTTTGGGGTTGAGGTTTTTAACTGTGTCCATGACCTTGTCGACGGATCCGGGTCGAGCGAGCATGCGATGGAGCTCGAAGACGGAGTTGACAGCTACGGCTTCTCCGGGACGGATCTCGAGCATGTTCGGGTCGAGATCTGCGAGGCTGCTGCAGACGAATCCGCGGAATTCGAACTGGACGCCGATGGTTTGGGCTAACTGGGCAAGCTTCCAGCCCACTTGCTGCAGCGCGTCAGTGTTGTCGGGCTGCGGGGGCCCGATTCCGGTTAGGCGGAAGGTTGGAGGACCGCCTGGGCGCAATGCGAGGGCCTGCATGAGGGCTGGCCACTGCATCCCTTGCTTGAGGCCGAAATCGATGACGTGGACTCTCCCAGCGGTGGCGAAGGCCTCCAGAATGGCCTGGTTGGCAGTGAAGTGAGCGAACTTCAGATAGGGGCAGGACTCGTAGAAGTGCATGTGTAGAAGGTCGGAGAGAGAGGAATCAAGAGTTTCCTCCGGGAAGATGCCGTAGATTCGACGCGCAAGGGCCTGGGCGAAGTACGTCGCCACTTTCCTCATGGCGCCGGCTTGCGACGCTGCCAGTATGCCCACGTGCTTTACCAGCGCGTCTGCCAGCTTCAGATTCTCCTGTTGGACGGCCTCAGCGCAAGCCATGAGAGTGTGCACCAGACGCACGCCGGCTTCCTGTGAGTCAACGAGAACTACGGGGCGGGTGGGCTCCGAAGCGGACTCCGAGGATTCAATTGGGGAAGCCTTCAAGCGCTTGTTGGTACCTGGTTCGATTTCTTCCACAGTTTGGGTGTTGGTGGTGGCGACGGTGGTAGTGGGGCTGGTGGCAGTGGTAGTGCTAATGGTGGTGGCGTTGTTTGTGGCGTGTTGAGGAGGATATGCGGCTATTCCAGGAATGGCTCTGAGGTCATATTCGGAGTCGTCGTTGAAAACGCGTGAGGTGGTGGTGAGGATGGGGGAAGAGTGGACGGGGTTGTCGATCAAGAAGGAGGAGGGATCGAGGATGGTGGTGGGTTCGGGGTTGAGTTCAGATAACATGCTCTGGACCCAAGAATGGAGATCCGTAGGGTCGTAGTGAACGGTGTAGGAAGAAAGGTGGGAAATTCCCTCTTCCTGGGCACTCCCCATGACCATCTCGAGCTGCTCAAGCTTCTGAGCAACGTCTGCCATGTCGGAAGCACGGACCTTGTAACCCAAGGCCGCGAGCAACTCATCCATGCCTCCTCCCTGCTGGTGGCGGTCTTCCTCCCACATCTTGGCCTTGCCGTTGGGCATTGAGGAAGAGTCACCCTTGACAGGGCCTCCGGCGCAGGCTTGTTGGAAATCCCTCTTCATGGGGAAGAAGCAGGAAGCGTGATGGGAATAATTGAATGGAGGAGGAGGAGGGGATGAATGGAATTGAAATTAGGATTGGTGATTTGGAAATGGAAATGGAAATGGAATTGGGTCATAGGAAAAGGGGGGTGAGGAGTTGGAAGTGAGAGAGGTGGAAAGGGAGAGAGAGAAGGGTGGAGGTTGAAAAAGATAAGGGAGAATGGAAGCCATAATAATGGAATGAATTGCTTTTTATTTTGATTTTGATTGATTTAGTGAAAAAGTTTGGATGGTGAGTGTGATATTTGGGAGTGGTTTAATTTAGTTGGATAGAGCATTTTGAAGAGCGAGGTTTTGGGGGCAAAGAAATAGGTAAAAGGCATCCAAGAGCCGTGGCAGCACCGCAATGCCAAGAAAGATGCTCATCATAGTGTACAGCTCGTGCATACCCCAGACACCATACACTAGAAAATCAGGTGCCCGTACGCTTCATCGATTGAGAGCCTTCGGGACCCAGAATCCTCCTGGGCTCCACCTACAAACCCTTCTTCCTTCACGCGCCCACTAATAACTCACGGATCAAACTATTTACCCTTACCCTTACCCTCTTCATTTCTATTTCACTTCCCAAACATATTCATATTTCCTCATCAATAATACTCATCCTAACCAAACCAACTTTATTAAATCAAATCATTATTCTACCATTTATTCACCCTTCCTATTTTAGTATCATACTTCCTTTACTTTTTTTAACTTTTTCTTTTCCCATGCTTCCTGCTCTGCTATTTTGCAAAATGTATGTTACCATATATAAATATCTTGTTAGGATGAAATAATGCGAGAGGAGGTCATTGTTTGATTTCAACCCTCCACTCTGCTATTATAAATTTAAATAATAAACAATGATAATGAAGAAAAAGAAAAAGAAAGAAAAGTAAGGGTGGTATTTGTGTGTGGGGTGGCCTATGGGAAGTATGTGTGGTCGGCTTCTGTATGTTCCAGTGGGGAATAACTTCTCACGACGCACATGAAGGAGAGATCATGGGGACAGGTCAACTTTGGTCTCCACGCGCCTCACCTACACGCCCAACAACACTCACCCAGAGACAACAACGGCCCACGTGGCCAGATGCTGTAGGCGCGTCTCCTCCCACGCGACACGTGAGCGCCGATGAAGGAGATAAGAGACGAGTTGCATCTTGGGCCCACTGAAAGAGGGTCTGTGCTGAGAGAAGATCAACGAGGACGGGGATTCAGACGTCAACATCGATTTTAGGACCATCCAACGTGGGACCCACCGTCCAAAAACAAAGCATTACTACTACTACCGAGAGAAACGGGATGCCAGCTAAGCACGTCCCCTGTAACACCGATATCATCTTTCTTTTTATGTAACCTAAAATCTTAACAAATTCATTAATCATAGGCCATGTTTCGAAATTCACACATCCTTATACTTTCACTTACCAAAAATATGAACCATAGAGTTAACAAACTCGAAGAAAAAAGAGCACACAACACAAGTTGTAAAAATTAATTTATAATATTAATAAGAAGAAGGTCCTTCTAGAGGAAACGGCGTTGCTGCGGTCCCGTTTGACTAAACTGTGAAAAGGGTGCGTCTTCATCATTCCGAACCCAACGTGTTTCTCTTTTTTCTTTTGGTGAATGTTTTCATAACCTCTCAACTTGGTTGGAACAGTTGTTAATAATAAAGCAATAAATTATTAATTAAGGAGAAACTAATTAATTAATTAATAATAAATAGAGTTACTGGATGAAAATGCGATAATTGGGAAGAGAAAGATTGAAAGGGAGGGGCAGTGACAGGTGGTGTGGTCAGTGATATATGAAAGGGGAGAGGCCATGGCCATGTGATTCTGCCACGTTTCACAGATTCTCTTGTCCCCGTGGTCCCTCTTTTCCTGCACCACCACCACCACCACCACCACCACCACCATCATCCTCTTTACATTTTTAAACCATCCCTTCCAATTAATCTCTATCATCGTTTTTTCCGGAATTACTCTTAACCCTAAGTACTACCACCTTATCAAATCAATGCTCAATACAATGCACATACATACATCCATAAAGACAGTTATGATCCTCCCATCATTAAACCCTTGTACAAACCGCTTCCAATCACTCTCAAAATCAATTCTAACTTCCCCTATCCCAATTCATAACTAAAATAAAACCCTTTTTTTACTCACCTTTCCTTTCAATTTAACATATACTATTTATTTACCAAATAAATATTTTAATTCTTCATAAAACATTAACCTCATTTTAATTTCTTTTCCTCCAAACTAGGAAAGGTTACTTTAGTAAATAATCCTTCCGCACCAACTAAAGTCAATGTAAAGTTACACTATTCACTGGAATTGAATGAGATGTTTGGTTGTGCTATAGTCAACGCTACACTTTTTTTTTCCTCTTGCAACGGGAATTAACCAATTTTAGCAGTTTAAATCAAATCGAATTACTCATCAAATTTTGTATTTCGTTGCTATTTATATATTTATTCAGTACTTCAAACTCAAAATACCAACGCCGTTCATGTGTGCCTTTTAAAAATAGATTCGTCGACATAACTCTTTCACACTGACTTCCTACAATAAAAATTAGGAATATTCAATATCATGTATCTCATGCAAACACACGCATATGAATATATATTTATAATTTTATAATACTTTTAAATAATTAAATTTTACATTTATTTATTAAGTTACATAACTCTTTCTGGTGTAATCTGGTATTAACTGATACTTTATTTTTAAATTGAATCAGCTAAACAAAAAAACAACATATATTCTCAGATATTGCATTATACGCGGAAGGATATCAATCTCGTGAACTATATGGTATTTGCATTACTAATTTTGAACTAATAACTTTCAGATTAAGTCGATCAAATAAAAAGTAAAGTAATCTTAAATATTATGAAATCACACAAAAATCAACCTTGTGATGTTTTTCTATAAAAAAAATACGTATATTTATTCCCCAACTTATATATCTCCTTCTATTTGTTTAAGTATAACTATCACTAAAATGGATTCATCCACATTTTCATCTGCCCAATAAAAATAAAGTATTACCAATATTATGGCATTATATAAACAAAATATCAATATTAGGGTCTTTTATGTAATAAAAAAATATCTACATTTATTATCAAGTTATATAATTTTTTCTCTTTTTTTTTCTTAGGTATAATCGAACAATACCTGTGTCACTTAAACAACGAATACCCGTTCAAACGGATTTGATCCAATCAAGAGTATAATATTTTCAAATATTATGGGATCAAACAAAAAATAATCAATATAAATATTTTATGTAACAAATACTTCCATTTATTTATCAAGCTATATAACTTTTTTATATATACAACTAAATCCACATTACTGAGTTTGACTAATACCCTTCGCTTATATCTTCCAATAAAAAGTAAACTATTCTCAAATATTACGCACGGAGATATTAGTATCATAGTCTTTACCATGAACATTTATTTATCAAATTGTATAATTCTTTTCAAAAAATTTCTAGGTATAACCGGATTATATTTACATTACTAAATAATACTACTTGAGATTGTGTGGGTCCAATAATAAGTAAAAATGTTCTCAAATATTGCAAGATCATTTCCAAGTTATATATGAATTACAAGATATCGAGTTGATGATATATTTTTAGTTAGACAAGAGTTTGTAGTTATTTTTATATATAAGGATGAAGGTAGAAAAAAGAGAGTAAATTATCCTAAAATACAAAGAAATGAAATAATAGAATTTGAGGGAAACCCTCTAAGTTGGTTAAACGCCCAGGCGTGATAATAAGGAAAGGTTGTCCCCCACTAAAAAAAAAGGTGAGAAACATTGCATTGTAGTTTGTTTAATGCAGAGCATTGAAAGTTTTTATTTTTTGTTTGGAGAGTTTTTCTTCTCTCTTTTGTTGTCAAAGTTATGAAACACGCACATTGTGTAGTAGCCTTTGTACAAATGAAACTGGACAGCCCCACAAGAAAGCCGTAAATGCGAATGCCTTATCCTGTTTGTGTTCGTGTTTATGGCATCGTGGCATGGCAAGTGGACCTTCTTCTTTCCTTCAACACAAAACTCGTGAGAGAGAGAGAAAGGAATTGCCGACAGAGTCAACGCTCAAGTCTTCAAACATTTCTTACTAATTTCATATTTCATGGAAAGGTGTGGTATGGTTAGTTGCTATGCTAAAAAATTATAAAGTATAACTGAAGAACTGGAGAATTGAAAAGTTATAATTTTTTGAACATATAAAATATTTATATTTTTTATAATGTTTTCTCTTTTTGTAGTGATTTTAGTAGTATATATGTGGTAATGTGGTGTGACAGGTGGATGAAGGAGGCATCGTAGGCAATTAAGTCAGAAATTAATGGTGTATTAATATTATTATTAGCGTATTAATTGTTTCTGCTGACCATATCGAAGCAAAACGAATCAAAGTTAATGGCTTTAGGTTTTGCAAGTACGGTTGCCTTTTAAATAGCGCTGCCTGTTATATACTGCTCCGTACATTCCTGGAACAGTGATATTACTTTTATTTTAATACTTTAAACAAAATACTATCATTTTTTTTAAGAGATCATAAAATACTGTTATTCTTATTAAGCCAAAAACTAGCATACTTTATATTTTTTAAAATAACAATTCTATGTCATACCGTTTACTTACAATCAAATTGTTAAAAAATCTATTGTGCAATTTTAACACGATTTTTTCCTTAAATTTTCGTTTAATTGTTAAACTTTTTTTTTTCAAAATCTTTTGTTCATCTTTTAATTGGCTATCATTGAGGGTATAAGCATCTGGTGAGTTCTCATATCATTAATTGGTTTGATATAATATTTTTATGTAATTTTTTCAGTAAATTATATTCTTAGTCTATTCATTTTTATAAATTTAATTTGTTTTGTGATTTTGTTGACAGTTTTAATTTCTTCTTTCACGAAATTCAATTTTATTTGTTTTTCACTTTTTTTTAATCAAAGTCTATTACTGAAGCATTATATGAGAGTCATTTGACTTTTTTATTTAGGTTTAGGTTTATGTAACATGTTTCATGTATATTATAATGCTTGGTGGTATCAATTTTGTCATCTTAAAGTAATTAAAAAATCATCTGAAACTGAAAACAAATATATATATATATATATATATATATATATATATATATATATATATATAATATAAAATATATTATATTTTATATTATATATAAAATTTATTATAAATTATATTTTTATATTATAATATTTT
>Ga0123342_1006055_pt1 | contig 17030 bp, 17 predicted proteins | sample Turbeawhitnodule_FD_89960 | JGI IMG/M metagenome (GOLD analysis project Ga0123342, IMG submission 89960) | Root nodule microbial communities of legume samples collected from Mexico - Turtle bean Mexico white nodule | ecosystem: Host-associated > Plants > Roots > Nodule | place: Mexico: Nepantla... | reverse complement strand
GTGAGTTGGCACCCAAAAAGTCACCCCTTGCGCAGTAGCACTCCCAAGCAGGAGGACTCACACGAAGAAACGCCCCCAGATGGGGTCATGGCGCTGTGAGGCCCTCCACGTGTACAGCAGCCAAGTCAGAATAGAAACGCCATTTAGCCAGGTGCCAGGTAATTAAAGCCATTTAATACAGTTTCCGTTTCGAGCATTTAAGGTACTATAAAGGCTCCCAAGCGTTTTTAACGTCTTAAATGCGCTGCGTTTTATAACTAAATGCGCTAATTAAATGCGCTACGTTTTATAATTAAATGCGCTTTAAGGTGCTTTGAATGCGGGGTAGCTTAAATAGCGTTTCGAATGTTGGAAAGGGGGTTCGAACTTTTGGCAAATTTCCCAGAAACTCTTTAGTTGCTTGCTCGAGCCTTGAGGTTACGCACAAGGGACTAGGGAAAGATTTTTGCTAGAAGGAGAAATATACACTAGACACAGTTTCCTTTTTACCACCTTTAGAGTGCCATACACGGTGCTCCGATACAGAGGTGCATAGTTTTTGGTGTTTCTTGCTGGCTGACTTGAGCGTCGGAGTGCAAACGGCCGCTAGGGCGCCCTTTGTCCTTCTTTGTAGGATTACACAGGTAACCAGTGGGAAGGAGTCCCTAGCTGACGGTTGAGGCCGCGCACGAAGTCGTCCCAGGTCAACCGGACGAAACAATATATTATTATTATTAGTACATTAAATATTAGTACAATAAACTATTGGTGTGATTTTTTTATTGAATTAGTATCATACTTACAAAAACAATTCCACTACTTGATATTTTGACGTACAATAATTTTGTTTACTGCAACCATGGGCTACACTAAAGAAAAGCAGCACCACTGAAAGTAAACTAAATTTGTTTATTCTAAAATAAAATAAAATAAAAACTAAATAATATTAGCGATTGACGAAGATGCAACTGTGTGAAAATCGTTTTTACTAATTTTAATTCCTCAAGTCTAAAGATTCGTCTCCTGTTATAGTTGACTTTTCTCTTCACCAGTCGTTGAATCGTTTTTGCTTAGAATTCTAGGTATTGCCGATAAAAAAAATGTTAAATGAAACATTTTATCCACGTGCTCAAATGTGTGGATGGTCAGAGAAGGAGTTTTGATTTGCATAAAATATTCACATGGTTTTAAATCAAGCGCAAGTGTTCAGAAAATTAATACTGAAATTATTAGTGTTTTATATAGTATGAGGTAGGTTTTCACTATAAGATAAAGATTAATATGATTTTTGTTTAAAAGTTTTAAATGTTATAATTTAACACTCACAAAAATACTCGATCCCTAATGATTAAAGGTTACATAATAAAACTAAAAGATATTATTCTCAACAAAATATATTATCTTTTTGTTGTAGTTAATTTTATTATGTGTAATCTAACCGCTCACAGTTAAAAATATCATTTTCTATTTTAATTTTGAAATTTATTATCTTTTATATTACGATTTTGTAACTTTTTTTAAACATCTAGAAAATAGCTTTAAAATAAAAGTAACATCTAAATATTTTATTATTAAATGACAATTTTATATAAATAGAAGATTTTATTTTAAAATAACTATACCGTCTTTCTAGAAATACTTTTTCTTCTCTTTTTTATCTCTTCTCTCTCTAGAAATTTAAATTTATCCCCTATCAGATTGATGATCAGAAATCATCTTTTAACTCTTGACAATAAATAAAGTAAAATTGTCCTAATCAAATATTTTATTAGAGTAAGTTTAATTTTGCTCATATTTCCTTTGGATCAATTTTGCATCTTTCTATGTATCTAGATACATGTGTCTTGCATGCAAGGTATTTGACTAGTCTTTGTTAGTTTAAGGTCCTAGTGATGTGGTTTGATAATTGACTAGGGCTTTCTAATGCAGGTTAGATCATTTATGCATCTTTTAGGTGTTGGAAGGTACTCCGTCGTTCAATCATGTAAGGGAAGCTAGTTTTACCTTTTAATAGTACCTTAAGTTCAAAAATTTGAATATGAATTAACTTGGTCACTTTGTTGGAATTTCTTATAGGGATTGAACATTTGAGTGAAATAGATGTGTTTTGAATTGATAAGTGATACGAAATAGTTGGATGTTTGATGTTAGTGGAGTATGTCTTAGTGTATTTATTCAGTCTGTTGAAAATAAATTAAATGAATTAAATAAATTGAAGAAATTGTAGTATTATTGATTGAAGTATAATTCTATTATGATATCTTACTATTTAATGTGAAAGTTGGTTGGTTTGAACTATTTAAATTGAGTCTAAAAGTACCTAAGTGTTTGTAGAATTTTAAATTAAGATCAAGTGATTCAAGTTAGGATTATAGTTTTCTTAAACTAGTAAGAAAGGATCTAAAAACCCTATTTTGAGGCACCTAAACTAGTTTTAGAAATTTGCAGGTAATGCAAAATTATGCAAACTTGTTGGGCAAAATTCGTAATTTAGAAAATCCGAGAGCATTGGTTGCTTGGTGAACAACTCTCCCTAGGAGAATTTGGTCCCAGTGGTTTGGTCACTAGGCAAACAATGTTCTAGCTAGATGAAAAGTGGAGAATTAAAACTCGATAGCATTTGGCACTGGACGAGCTATACTCACTGGTTAAATTTGGTTTTAGTGGTTTGGTCGCTGGGCGAATTTGACCCCAAGGCTTGGCCATTGGGTGAGTCTAACACTTGCTAAGCAAGAATGTATGTTCTACGTATGTAAATTATTTTTTAGATGTTCTAATATGTTTGAAAATATAAATTTATGTGTGGTTGTACAATATATTGATGTGTTGTATGAAGTAGGGACCATATTGAACTTTGGGAAAATTATGATTCTTCTTCCTTTGCCTTGCTCTCCTTAGAATATTCAACCTTCAATGTTTAGCTGCTCTACTTTCTTTAGTGACTATTATTCACCCAAAACATAGCTCCGAAACACCAAATATTTTCCAACACTCCAAGTAGAGGTCAAACAAGATTAAAAAGGCAACAAAAAATTGAATTACTTCAAAAGGAATTGATATTGACAAACACCAAAAGAGTAAATAATATGACAAACTGAAATTAAAGTACTGAAATAAAAGTTGGAACACAAAGATAGAACCTAAGATTGAAACTACAGTAGATCACTTAAAATATGATTAATTAGCTGAATAATGACATTGAAATTTTAGATAAACACCACAACAACTAGTTTTAATAAATCTAGACATTTTTTTTGGTCAATTTTGTTGGACATTTTAAGTGTCTGAACTAAATATGTTTGGTGAAGCCATTTATGAAGCCTTGATGATGAGATCCAAGGAGAGAGGGCGCCTACCCATGATGAAGACCAAGCCCAAACCATGACCTCAACACCCATACCTCAGAGGATTACAAGGAGCAGAGCACAAAATATGGGAGTTGAGTATCAATTGGTCTCTCTATTTGTAATTTCCATAGAGTAGGTTTAAATAACATAATTAGGAGATGAAGACATAACAATGAGCCATAAAAAGTCCATTAGGGTAGAAAGGAAATCGTAGCTTCTAGAATGTGTAGGATGGTGCGGTTTTAACTAGAGTCCAAACCTAAAACCGCACCACTTCTCCTTTTCCCATAAAGACAATAGTTTTCAATGGAGTGGATTAACTTGTCACTTGCCTAATCGATAGTATTGATTATACACGAATGAGGGAAAGGGAGAGGGAGCAGGGGCGATGGAAAAGGAAAAGGGAAGGAGAACTTCGTAGTAACGTGGTAGGCCCTAAGGCAACTCTTTAGACAAAGAAATTCTGGGCAGAGCATTCATGTACATATTTCTTTTCAAACTTCCCAGACAGTCATGGGGAGTATGATATGTTTAGAATCTTCCATAAATGGGCCAGAGTGAAAGAGGTCTTTATCTCAAGGCCTTTGAACAAGTGGGGAAGGAGGTTCGGATTCGTGAGATTTTTCCCGGTCCTAAATGAAGCTAGTTTGGAGAAACAGTTAGACGGGATTTTTATTGGAAGCTTTAAACTACATGTCAATCTTCCAAAGTATAGGAGAGTTGTGATGGAGCAGAAGTATGAGAAGACAAGATACGCTAGCAAGGACTATAGTCATACCAGCAGACCAAGGGGTAAGAGGGAACAGAACGTTAGGGGGACTAGGTGTGAAAACACTAATAGAGCTTATTATAGGGGCAATAACCTAAATCCTAAACTCCCTTATGCAAAAGAGGTTCGTAATCCAGCCCAGGGTATTTGGAAAGGGCCAGTTTTTGAAACAACATCTAATACCCCGCCTTGGCTGGTTACCAGTGCAGTTGGAAGGATGTCCCCAGACGTCTCTTTTGAAACTCTGAGGGAAGAGTTTGTCAAAGGGGGTATGAGCAGGGTCAAATTGAGATTTATGGGAGATAACCTGATACTCTTAACACCAAACAAACAGTGAGCGGTTGGAAGAAATCATCAAACTAAACCATGATTGGTTCGACTCCTTGTTTGTTTCCTTGGAACCTTGGTCCGAGTCGTATGTTGCAGGTCACAAAATAGTCTGGGTTAGGTGCTATGGCCTCCCTCTACCACTATGGAATAAAGACTGTTTTTCGAAAGTAGTAAGTGAAGTAGCCTCCTTGGTAGAAGTCGACGTAACTACCCTGATGTGGGAGAATCTGGAGTACGCTCGGCTGCAAGTGCGGCTGCTAAAATCTTGTAAAGCAGAAATGATGAAGAGTCTCAGGATAAATGGCAAAATGTATAATGTGACCATAGTAGAAGAGGTTTTCACCAAAGAGAGAGGAGAATGCTGGTGCTCCCAAGACCACTTAGCTTCGTCCGATAGTGTCTCCTCCACGGAAACTATGGTGGAGGAAACTTTTCTCTCTAGGAGGTCCATCGAGGGAGATGTTATATCTAATCACGGTGATTTATGGCGGAAGGCGGTTTCCGAGGTGGAAGAACAAAACCATTTTTAAGCGGAGTCAAAGCGGAAGCTTTTGGAGGAAAGGGCTCATAGTGACAAGGGGTGTCGGGTCAAAAGTGATTTTCCTTTCACAAATGAGGTAAAGCGTGTGCATGGTATTTCTGAAGGAGGAGTAGCTTTATTTGCTGCAAACCAAGTCAAAGATGCATGTAAGGTAATTCAACAATCTTTGTTTAACCTCTTAGAAGGGGTTCAGGTGTGTAACTCAATTTCTATTGGGCCTAAGCAAGGGTTGTCCCAAGGAGAAAACAGAGGTGAGTCTAGTAAAAGAGCAAGTGTGGAGGGCCCAATCATGGTTAGTAATGGGAAAGCAGCCAGACAACCATGTACAACGGACAGGTCCGTTGCCAGGTCATCTTCTCCTTCATTCAACTTATGTGTGACGGAGGCTGGTCACGACGAACACCTAGGAGAGAGGTCACCGTTGGATTCTGTTTCCGGTGTGCATCCATGTCATGCGGTCCATGAATGTAGTGAGGATGAGGGCTCTTCTTCGGGTAGCTCAGATCCACAATCTAGTGGAAAATCCAGGTGGAGTAAGGAGGAGAATGTAGAAGGACCAAATGGTGGTTCAAAGGAATCTGTTCGGGTGGAAATGGTCAGTAAAACTTCTCCAGTTTTGCGTAGGTTGCGGGATCATGGTCAGCCAATCGCACAACCGAAATGGAGATCAAATGGAGGTGTTGGATCCTCTCACCAAGGTGCAAAATCTTCTGCCAGGTTAAGTCAATGCTCTTCTGCAGAATCGTCCACTAACATCAACTTGTGTAATAATCGGATTAAGAATGAAGTGAAGGCTGTAGAATCTGTTAAAATTTGGGACTTTGGGAAAAACCTAGGCATGCAATGCTTAGGGGATGTAGGGAATGTTGTTGGGGAACTGGATTGTATGGAGGCAAGGGAAAACGAGATCAAAAAGGGGTCTCGGGTGGGAGGGTCAACGAAGTTGTTATGATAATAGTCAACCTCAACATCAGAGGGTTGGGAGGGGGGGTCAAAGCAAGATATCTGAATCACATTGTGTCAAAGGAGGGTGCCGAATTTCTTTGCTTGCAGGAAACGAAATCGTCATCATTTACAGAGGCCAGATGTTTTTCGTTATGAGGGGATTGTAACATTGGTTGGGTGTTTAACGCTGGAGTAAATGCGACAGGGAGCTTAGTAACAATGTGGCACAAAGAAGCCTTCTCTTATGGCAGCCATATTATAGGTACTGGCTTTATTGCAATTGTTGGGTATCACCTTAAAGCAAAACGCCAGTGTGTGGTAGTGAATGTTTATGCAGGTTGCAATTTAAAGGACAAGGTTGAGCAGTGGGAAGCTTTGACGGTACTCAAGCAATCTCATGTCAACGTGGCTTGGGTCGTGTGTGGTGATTTCAATGTTGTTCGAAGGGAGGAAGAAAGGAAAGGGATTAGAGGTTGCTCAAGCCAAAAGAAGGAGATGGATGGTTTTAACAAGTTCATTGACAATAATGCTCTGTTGGACATCCCCTGTGTAGGTAAGAAGTACACTTGGTACAAGGCTAATGGTACAGCAAAAAGCAAATTAGATAGGTTCCTTGTCTCTGAAGAATGGCTTCAGATATGGCCAGCGTCCAAGCAATATTCACTACCTAGAACAGTATCAGACCACTGTGCTCTGGTCTTGAAATTGTGTATTAAAGACTGGGGTCCTAAACCGTTTAGGTCCCTTGATGTGTGGCTTAAGGAACCTGGTTTCAGGGCTATGGTGAAGCACAAATGGGAATCCTTTGAGGTGCAAGGTAATAGTATGTCCATCTTCAAAGATAAGCTCAAATTATTGAAGGCAGAGCTTAAAGAGTGGAACATAATGTTTTTGGCTGTGTGAAATCAAACAAGAGGCGTATCATATCCGAAATTGAGGAGCTGGATGGTAAGGACGACATTGAAGGTTTAAAGGAAGCTGGGAGGATGAGAAGGATGGAGTTACTTAGTCAACTGGGGTTGGTTGACAAAAAACTTGATTCTATATATAGGCAAAAAGCAAGAGTGAACTGGACCAAGCATGGAGACATGAATTCGAAATTTTTCCATAGTGCCATTAGATGGAGAATACTTAAAAACGAGATCAAAGGGGTGGAGGTGGATTCCCAATGGTGTGAGGATCTGCAGATTGTGCGTAGGGAAGCAAAGATGTTGTTCGAAAAGAGGTTCATGGCTACACAGGAAGTGGGTGTAAATCTGGGGTCAGTAGAGTTCAAATATCTGCCTCTAGAGGTGAGTTGAAATATGATCGTTAGCTTCTCCGAGGAAGAAGTAAAGGAGGCTGTTTGGCAGTGTGGAGGGTCAAAAAGCCCAGGCCCAGACGACTTCAACTTTAATTTCATCCAGCATTGTTGGGATGTGATTAAAACTGACATTATGGCTGCTGTACATTTCTTCCATGCTACAGGGTCTTTCCCAAAAGGGTGTAATGCGTCTTCCATTGCTCTTGTACCCAAGGTAAGGGACCCTTCTTTGCTTGACCAATTCAGACCCATTTCACTAGTTGAAGTAATATACAAGATTGTTACCAAAATCCTCTCAAGCCGTATGAAGAAAATTATGCCATTGATCATTGACGAGTGTCAGTCAGCTTTTCTAAGTGATAGAGGCTTTTGGACAGTGTTGTTATGGCAAACGAAGTACTCAAGGACATTAAGAGGAAGAAGAAGAGTGGGGTATGCTTAAAGGTGGACTTTGAAAAGGCGTATGATTCTGTAAGGTGGAGCTTCTTGCTTGATATGTTGCGGAGGTTGGGTTTTCATGATAGATGGTTAGTATGGATCAAAGGGTGTCTGATTTCATCATCTGTATCTGTACTGGTTAATGGAAGCCCCTTTGAGGAATTCAAACCAACTAGGGGTTTGAGACAGGGTGACCCTTTGGCTCCCTTCTTGTTTCTAGTGGTGGCTAAAGGTTTAACAGGGATGGTGAGACAAACTCTGAGAATGGATCTGCTTAGGGGAGTTAAGGTGGGAAGGAATAGTATCGAATGTTGTCTTTTACAGTTTGCAGATGACACACTCTTCATGTGTGAGGATTCCTTTGATAATATTTTTGCTATCAAAGCCATTCTTCGGTGTTACGAATTGGCCTCTAGCTTAAAGTCAACTTCCACAAGTCCAAGCTGGCAGGTATTGGAGTGGATAGTTTCGTCCTGAATACATATGCAAAAACCTTGAATTGTAATACTATGAGGATTCCCTTCCAATATTTGGGGGTTGAAGTAGGAGGAAACCCAAGGAAGAAATTGTTTTGGGAACCGGTAGTAAGGAAATTGGAAGCCAAACTTAGTTCATGGAAAGGGAGATTTTTATCTATGGCAGGTCGAATCTGTTTATTAAAATCTGTATTCACAGCCATTCCTTTGTTCTATCTCTCCATTTTCAAAGCCCCGGTAGTAGTGTGTAATAAAATCAGTAGCATTCAAAGGAAATTTCTCTGGGATTGGGGTAGACAGAACAAGTCGATCTTCTGGGTTAGTTGGGACAATGTTTGTAAGCCCTTAGAGGAAGGAGGCCTAGGTGTGAAGGAGATAAGGAACTTTAACTCTACTCTTTTGGCAAAATGGAAATGGCGACTTATGTCTGGCGAGGGGGGTAAATGGAAAGAAATCCTAAACTCTAAATACAACTCTGAATCAGATGTAAATCAGGTTAATCTAAAGTACCAATCTTGGTGGTGGAGGGATCTTGCCAAGATAGGGGGTGACGGGGCGGAAGAAGGATGGTTTAAAAAGGCCACTATGTGGAAAATAGGCAATGGGACGTGTGGTTATGTTTTACTAGCTTGAAAACACTATATCCCAGACTTTTTTCCTTGTCCTATGATCAAGGCAAGTTAGTGAGAGAGGCAGGGTGTTGAGAAGAGGACAGGTGGCGGTGGGAACTGTCTTGGAGAAGAGAAAGGTTCGAATGGGAGTATAGTAAGGAATCAGATTTTCTCTCTATGTTGAATATGGGGACTTTGTGTGAGGAAGCAGAGGACCATCTTCTCTGGAGGGGGGACCCGAAAGGTATATTTTCGGTTAAGTCAGCTTACTCAATCATGGCTAACCATCAACACTCCGGTATAAAGGAAAAGGTTTTTTTGTAGTTTATGGCAAGCAAAAGCCATGCCGAAAGTGCTTGTCACCGCTTGGAGAATACTCTTGGATAGAATTCCAACTAGAGTCAACTTGAACAGGAGCGGTGTGTTGGTAAATTCAACCCTATGCGTGCTTTGCAACATGTTAGAAGAATCCTCTCAACACCTCTTCCTGGACTGTTTTATTGTACAACATGTTTGGTCAAGGTGTTTCCGTTGGATCGGCATTTCGGGGGCCCAAAACAGGGGTATTAAGAACCATATGGAGAATTTCCACTTAATTCATCTCACTAATAAACAAAATCAGGTTTGGTTAGGTGTGTGGGCGGCAATTGTCAGCTACATTTGGAAACAGCGGAACCTGGTGGTGTTTAAGGAAGGGATCCCCGACGCTGAAGAAATTCTTCAAAGTGCTCAATTACAGTCCTGGCTGTGGTTAAAACATAAGGTAGCTGGTTTCTCGTATGCCTTCTCTGACTGGATTTTGAACCCGTACCAGTGCCTCCTTGCTGTCGTGTGAGTGGGTGGTCTAGTTGGCATTGCTATTCCCCGAGTTTCATGAAGGGGGTGGGTTCTAGGGGGAGGGTTTGCGAAGAAATAGGTCGTTGCGGTGGTGAGTGGTTCGTTTGGATGGTGTAGTCCAGTGAGGGTCAACTGTTGCTAGGAGGTTGTGGGTTATCTCATGTCGTTTCGTTTGGTGTGCAATGGTTAGAATTCATACTCACAGTACAGAGGTATGTGATTTGTCTCTGTCTATAAGTCTGTTGGGCATATTATTGCGGGTATCCTAGTCCAGATGAAGGAGGATGCGAGTGGGGATCTTGGGCTGGGGTTTTTATATTAAATTACATCCCAAATCAGGTGGTTGAGGTTGAAGATGTCCTACATGTTTGCTGGTGCGAGTTGTGGCTTCCGAAGGTGGTCCGAAGGTGGTATGAGGGTGGGTTGTAGGTGCTGACAAGGTGTTTAATTAGAGTGTGGTGGTTAGGTATTTTTAGGAGAGCTAGGGGGTTTCATGGGATGGTTTGCTGCCTTGTTTATACTCTACATCTGTAAGTGTTTTTTTTCGGGATCAACAGTCACAATATCATCTGCAGGCTCTTGGAATGGTCGGGATAAGTAAACTGAGTTTTCTGGGTTATAGGCTTGCTGCCCACCGATGTTAAACAAGTTAGGGGGGTATGGTGGAGTGGCAGCTGGAAACAGTTTGTGTAGAGAGGTCAGCATGGTCCTAAGGTTATAAACGTAAGGATGTTGGAACAGGGTTTAAAAATATTGCCTTGAGGTGTTGAGGGGCACCTACTTTTGAACCTAGTCATAGTAAACTCTATCCACAAAAGCATCTTTTCCCAAGTTGTTAAACAAGTGGTTTGGGATGGAAGAGAGAGTCCAAATTGCTCTATTGATGTAGCAAGTGGTAAATGAATAACTACTTTTGGATCCCGGGGAGTTTGCATGGGTCTTACCAAGCCATGAAGTGTGCAAAGTAAACTACCTTCGTTGGTAAGATGGAAATCCTACGTGTGGAGCTGCTGGAATTCTTTTTGTGTTATACTAAGGATAATAGGATGTCGTTTTATGCCAAAGGTGCCACGTTGGTGGTGTTGAAGTCAAGGCGTATATATCTTTTTTCGGGGCTGTTCTGTACGTTTAGCTTGTGCTAGAACGACAGAAGTCCTCAGCTAACGTTGTTTGTAGTTTTTGCAGGTACAAAGCTACCCAAATACAGGGTTGAAGGCCTACTCCTACACCAGTGTTCATATCCTAAATCACTGGTGCTCTAAGTTATCTAAGGTTCTACTCTGCTTACTGTTACTATGTGCTCTGATGTGTGAAATCTTGGAATTGGTCGTGAAGATCTGATTAGTTTCTTACTCCTTGTTTTGTGGACTTTAGTTTTGTCTGTTGTAAAGAACGTATTTAAGTCCTAGAGGGTGGAACCAATGCCCAACATGGAGCTATAGGAAGACGCAGAGGAAGATTAATATGGTACTGGAGGTACCTATTCCCTTCGGGGAACCCTGAAGGTTTTCTTGTGGTTGCTGTTTGCCTTCCTTTTAGCAGCTAATAGAGCCAAGGTGTTTACTGGTGTAAGGTTCTTTAGTCTTACGTAGTAAACAACCTGTATCTTCCTCTGTTTGGGTGCTCCTTTATTTTGGTTATTTATTAATGTGTTCTGGTAAGTGTAAAAGGGTTGGGATACCCCTTTGTATCCCTCTAATTTAATTTCATTCTTTGCTGATAAAACAAAAAAAAACTTCTCCCTTCCCATTATACCATCTTTTCTTCTTTTCCAAGGCTCCTAAATCTATAAATAGGGAGGCCTACCTCATGTATTCAAAAGTTGAAATTAGAGTAAAGAAATTCTGCACAATTTTTGTGTGATTTGTGAGTGAGTGAACCTCCTCCTAAATTGGTCTTATCTTGTGAGAAATAAGCTCTCAAGTGGCGGCCTCCCATGCACTCATCTTGGTGATTCCATCCCATGAAGTGGCGTGTCTCATCCTATCTCCATTTATGTTCCTGCCGATTGACTCGCTCCGCCGGTTAACTCTAACAACTGCTACGACCCTTCGATTTTGCCTGAGAAACGTGCCTTCTTGATCAAGAAACCTCTCACCTGCAAAGACAAAGGGGCGCCCTAGCGGCCGTTTGCATTCCAACACTCAAGTCAGTATTAGGGCAAAGAAACACCAAGTGTGTATATTAGCTTCAGTCTTAGGAACTGCGTACCTTACTAGGGTTCTTGGCACCCTTTATATAGGTTGAAACTAGGGTTTACCTTTCCATTGTTGCCCTTGACTAGGGTTCCTTGGAGAATGTCCTTGCGATGCTATTCATAGAATCTTAGCGTATCTAGTGCATGAACTTCCCTTAACTGGAGTGCAACCAATGACAGAGTGGCCGCATGGGTACCAACTTGTGCACCTATTCTCTAGCACCATCTGCTTCGTGGGTGCCCTAAGTATTCACGTGCCATGCATGCAGCTTCCTTGGAAACCCTAACTCTAATGGGCCTTAACGCCCCCTAGGATTATCCACATGTGTTGCGCCTTCATGCGTCTACACACTACGTGCATGGACCCCTCATGACTTAGGCTTCCCACATATCTCTTGTCTCTAATCGTTATTTTAAAAAAAAACTCTAGGGCCCACCTTATGTGGCCCTCTACAATGTCCTGACGATTGATGTCCGATCTTCTTCCCCTATTGGTAGGGTTCGATATCGATCTCCAACATTGGGGCTTAGGATATAAATATCAAGGACTAAACAATTCCCTGGTAGGTGCGCCTGGGGCCCACCTCACGTGGCCCCCTTCCATTACCAAGCATCGGTGCGTGATGTCTGAGGTCAGCCTCTAGGCTGAGGACCGAGGACTGGTCGGGACAATTTCCATAAGTTCTTCTTTCATATTCTCTTTCATTAATCCATTCCATTTTGATTGTGTTAATTCGGTTTTCTAGTCTTGATAATTGTTTTGCTTCCTTGTTTTCAATTCGGTCCATATTCTTGCTCACCTAGTGTTTGTTAAATTTCAGCACCATATTTGTTATCACTCTCACCATTGAATTGTGTTTTTCCTTTGCCTTTGTGAAATGAACTTTCACATCTACTTAAGCACTTGGTTAAGTTAATGTCCAGTGAGGATTTTCCTTAAGTTCTCACCTATAATTGTCTTAAAATCCAAATCTAAGTAAAGTGTCACTATACAAATGAAACTGAAATCAACTCACATCATGTGGTTATCAGAGCTTAGGTTCTTATGTTAATTTGCTTGAGTTGATTTGGAACTTTACAATTTCTTTACATTCTAGCACCTTTAATTCTTGTCCTTAAATTCAAGTACCTTTACTTTCTTGTCTTTAAATTCAAGTACCTTTACATTCTTGTCTTTATTTCCTTGCTTTTTATTTTCCAGCACTTTATTTCTTGCATAATTTTTTTGGCCTTTCTTTATATTCATAGCATTTTTCTTTTTGAATATGTTTCTTGTTATGTCTTCTATTGATCTTGTCTTTTCCTTTGAGTTTTATGTTCCTTAGTGTTCTAGGTGTCCTTGTTTTAGTAGAAGTTGATTTAAGTTCCAAACACATGATTTCAAGTGTTCAATTATATTGAATCCAACCAATTATTTTTTTTTTGAAATTGAAAGTTCTTGAAAATTTGCATAATGCAACCTATGCTCAGTTTTTGCCATAAGTCATATTAGTATAAAAAAAAACTGTAAGCTATTTTACAAAGCAAAACAATACCGCACATTTCAAAACAGCAAGCAAAAGTGACTTTTCAAACCAACAAAAACAGCAAAGATTGTTTTCCAAAGACATCTTGGTTATCACTTGGTATAGCACATCATTTTCAAAAACTATGGATTCAACTTGATTGGAAAATTGTTTTCTTCTTTGTGGAATTTTTTATCCTTTTGCTTTAGCATTTTTCTGATCACAAAAAAAGTTTTATAGTTAAAAGTGTAGTGAGTTTCTTAGAGTCTTCTTTTGTGCTTTTCTTGTTTGTCATTTTTTCAAGTTTTGTCGTATCTCTTACTTCCAATTTGGTTTAGCCTTTTTCTTGTTTTAAGCTTTTCTTGTTTGTTTTTTCTTCTTTTGTGGTGAATCACATTTGAGAAAGTGTAGAGGTTGTGTCCTTTTTCACTTAAAAGTGTTTATACCACAAGCAAGACTTTGGTTAAGGGAAGAAAAATTTTCTTGAGTGGTTGAGTGCTTTTGTTTCATTTTGCCGCAAGCTTTACTTATTTATAACTTCTTTTCTTTAATTGTTTGTTACTTGTGTTTCTTGTTTACTTGTTGTGATGACTCATATTTCAAGTGGTGAATCATCTAAGCCCCAATCTCCCTGAAAAGCTTTTCTTATGGGAGAATTGGTGGCGGCCAAAAGGACTATTGCACAAAAAGATGAAGCCATGAGGCAAATGGAGTAAAGGCTCCAAAGATTAGAATTGCAACTTGAAAGACCCCAAAGAAGAAGACGACACCATCAAAGATATGATTCAAGAAGTTATCACTCTTATGGTGACCACGAGGAAGAAGACAAATGGAGGAGGCAACCTTTTGAAGATAGGCGCCAAAATTTGGCAAAGCCTTTTCTACCATATGTAAAATTTCCTATTTCTAGTGAGGAAAGTGATCCCAATGTTTATTTAGGATGGAAGGCTAAGGTAGAACATATTTTTAATGTGCATGAGGTCCAAGAAAACCAAAAGGTAAATCTAGCCTCCTTAGAATTTTTGGACTATGCCATGCAATGGCGACATAAAATTGTAATGGACATTGGTTTAAACAAGAGACCAACTATGGTCTCTTGGGAGGATTTGAAAGAATGCATCGCTAGATTTGTACCTCCACACTATAGGAAAGAACTTTTGTTGAAGTGCCAACGGCTTCACCAAGGTACACAAAGTGTGGATGCTTATTTTAAGGAACTTGAAACAACCTTAATAAAAGTTGACATGCATGAAAGTGAGGAATCAAAGATGGCTAGATTTGTAAGTGGCCTAAGAAGCGATATTGAAGATGTGGTTGAACTCTAGTATACCTGTTTAGAAAAGTTGGTTCACATTGCCATCAAGGTAGAATCACAAATTTCAAAGAAAACTTCTTTTCAAAAAGCTCATAATGATGGCTTTTACCACTCTTCTTGGAAAAACAAAAACAAAACTTCTTCAACTTTTCCCTCACATTTTAAAGAGTCCATTAACAAACCTAGAGAATGTAGAACCCTCACCTTCCACTCCTAAATCCCCAACTAAAACCTCAAGTAGAAAATGCTTTAAATGTTTAGGTTTTGGTCACATTGCTTCCAATTGTCCCTCCAAACGTAACATGATGGTGCATGAAGGGGTAGTTTTAAGTGACCATAGTGTAAGAATATATGGCCTTAAACGAGAGGGGGGGGGGGTGAATTGTTTAAGGGGGGTTTTTGAAAACTTTTTCAGCTAGAAAAAAATCCTTTGTATGAAACTCAATCAGAAATTAAGTTAGCCAAGATATAAAGCACAAAAAAGTAAAGCACCAGAAAAACAATCGGTTGTATATACCAGCAAAACAATAACAACTGAATTTAAATGAGTTTAAGGGAAGAAAGAGATACATAAACAGTTTATACTGGTTCACTCTTAAACCAAGAGCTACATCCAGTCCCCAGAAGCTCATAGGCAATCCACTAAGCAATCATAACATATTACACACAAACCACCAAAGAAGTGACCTTGAACCCTTCAAGAAACACACTTCCTTTGGCACAACACACACCAAGAATGTTGATCTTGACAACCTCAAGAGCACACAACACTCCTTGGCTTAGAACACTAGAAATTACAAAGTATTCAAAATGAATTACACTTGTTTACAGAACAATCTGAAATCAATACAGATGTAATCCTTTTCCACTCTCTCTTGAGAAAACCAAAGCTGAAATGTGAATGTTCAAAATTAGAAAGCAATCTTTTCACAATTGAAAAACTCAAATTTGTTTTTCTTTTTTATAAAACATAAACAAACTATTTATAGCTTTCAAAGATTGGTCAAAGCATTTAATAGAGGAACGTATTTAGTTAAAAAACATTTAAAGCACACTCAACTAACAAAACAAAATTTTGTTAGGATTTTCAAACAAACAATCGATTGAAATCACGAAAAAATCGATTGTTTTGGTTTGACAGCAAGTCAACCAACCAAAACAGTTTTCAACCTTTTCAAAAACACCTAAGAGTAAAACAATCGATTGTTTCGACAAAACAACAGGTTGTTTTTCACTTAGTTCGAAAAACAGTTTAATCTTAAAAGGTTTTAAAAACACTTTAGCTTTAGATTCAACAAAGAGTGGATTACACAAATAAACTACCCAGATCCTATCCTAAACACAATAGCAACTCCAGCCTTGCATCAAACACTTGGATTTGGATTCTTCAAAGCCTTTGATCACTCTTGATCAACAATATCCCCCTATTTGATGAAGATAAATCTCTGGTTGCTTATGTTGGACTTGTTTGAATCTAAAGCAGTTCTGCAAAACAAAGTTTAAGCAATACACAACATCTATAACAGTAGGTTAGAATAACACATTTAGCTTGTATTCTGCATAACCATTACAGCAGAGAAAACCGGCCAAAAAGGCAAACCATAAAGCATCAGCAGCAGCAGCAGAATTAAAAATCACTTAAACAGATAGAGTTTGCAGAGTTTTAGACAACACAAGACAAAATTCTCCCCCTATTTGTCTTCACAAATAGACTATAGGAAGATATAAAACATAAATTGTTCCAGATAAAACAGAATATAAAAAGAAAGAGCAATAAAACTTCTACAGAGCAAAAACAATCGGTTGTTTCGGGCATTCAACCGGTTGTTTTTCTTCAGTCATCCTTGCCATATTGCAACTCAAAGATCTGGTTCTGAACAACTTCAATCTGTTCATCCAGGGTCTGAAAGCGAGTGTCCATGCTCTAGAATTTGTTGTCAATGTTCTGGAAGTTTGTAACATAAAGATGATGGAGATTTCTTTGATTTTCAGCAAAGCCATCAAATCTATCCACCATGTATATTTCAAAAGAAGACATTGAGGAACCACCATGCCCTTGATGTCCAACACTTGTTCCAGCATTAAAGTTAGTTGCAGGCTGTTCTTCATTGTGAATATCCATATCAGGATCTTGATCTTCTTCATCAAAGTCAGTAGCTGCAGCACTTAAGGAACCACCATGATCGCCATCTTTGCTTACCCATCTTCCATTTATCTTGGTGAAACCCATTTTGCTTAGTGAACCATTGTTCACTTCTTGTGTTGATTTTACCAACTCAAAGGTTTCATCTTCAAGATTCACTTCAAAATAGATTAGAAATTTAGAAATTAAAACAGCATAGGGATAATGGTAGTCACTTAACCTCATGGACTTTTGCATATGCTCTTTGATGATATGAATCCAATTGATCTTGACTTTCTTCATGATGCAGTAGAT
>Ga0123342_1006054_pt1 | contig 17036 bp, 8 predicted proteins | sample Turbeawhitnodule_FD_89960 | JGI IMG/M metagenome (GOLD analysis project Ga0123342, IMG submission 89960) | Root nodule microbial communities of legume samples collected from Mexico - Turtle bean Mexico white nodule | ecosystem: Host-associated > Plants > Roots > Nodule | place: Mexico: Nepantla... | reverse complement strand
ATTTCGAAATATCAAAATGGAGATAACAACTGCCACAGCTCCCTTGGCATTTCCCAGCACCTGCGCAGTAAAAGAAATGCATGGTTAGATGTCAAATGATTTTGTACAGGGAACCAGGGCACCAAGCCGTATCAATAAACTTAACTTTCATACCATGCAATTCAAGTTAATCTGTACTAAAATGGACATAAACTTTTCATACAGAAAACCTTGAAAGCTTTAATATAAAGTGAAATTATGGCCTTCAAGACTGTTAGGCACCTCCTATTAGTCAGATGAGCATTATTACTCATGAGGAGGGTAAAACAACAAACCTGCTAACTTTGTTTACTTAAGGGGGGATGCTACATAGGGTCAGAGAGAAGTTAGTTTTGTTTACTTAATAATAGCAAAGGAGAAAATATGATGAAAATTAGTTTCCACACATGATATGATTATAAATCGTGTACCAATGGCTTTAAAAATTCCTTTAATTTCGAAGGGGCAAGGGAGAGGGGACGATTACCTGAAGTGTCAATGCACTGGTGTGCATTGTGACTAAGAAATTGGTCAAGTTGACAAAATATGCCAATGCAGAATTGAACAAAAGTAACCACAAAATAGTTGAATCCTCTCTAGCTAGTGCAATTGTGATTCCAATTACATCTTTCTCCATCATGATTGAAGCTGGAAGAAGGAATGCAACAGCCACCGGAGCCATGTACAAAAGAAGGTTCATAGAGTTGAGCTTTTCCCTGTGAAACCACAGAAATCATTTCAGTACTGACATAGCCAAAAAATCTTAAAGATACTAAGTTATGGAATACGGATGACACTTATTTAATCAGCAGTGTTGAAATACAATGGCTGGAAAGTTTGAGCTCATTACGCTTCAGAAGACAGCAGGACCCCTTGAAGCACTGTTTTGAGTGCTCTGGCTGCTGTAGCACTGACGCACATTATGAATCCAAATAGATGAAAACTTGGTTCTCCCTTCATCCATGCAAGTGAAAAAGATTTAGGAAAAATCAACAACTATAGCTTGTTACTCCAACCAGAACCCCAATTTCATTTTTATTTATGACACACACAACCTACCAAATTAATCTCTACATCTAATGAAGTGTTATTCCTGTTTACTGTCACTCAAAAACTTCTATTCATGACATACAAATATTTGGTTAAAATCATACACACTTAATGATCTTTAATTACCTAATGATTTCTTTTCCAAAATAACAATTTCGCCACTTTCTCAAAATTAACAGGCTAAAACCAATTCAGAGAACAACAAGGAATTTTCAAAGAAACAGAAGAAAGTCTTACATACTCTCAAAGCAACAGATTCAACACTTAAATAGTCTCTAACATCACCAAATTAACACATTAACACCGCATACATATCATCAAATTTTGTGCATCACATGCATAGAAGACAATGATATATACCAATTAACCTCATTTAAACTTACAACCATATCACAACTTCCTTTAACTCTACAATCATCCATTTCAAAATATTACTTCTGAGAAAGAAGTGATCATACATACCCCACTAGCAATGATAACGCCTGCAACAACCGGAAGAAGTGCGAGGTAGGTGAGCCAGCTCTCCCGGCGGAGGGTCACCAAATAGGCGAAGATGGCCGTGAAGAAGGGCGTGGTGGCGCCGATGGCCTGGTTGAAGGAGACGGGGAGGTAGCGGAGGGAGATGTTGCCCCCCACGACGGACAAGCAGAAAATGAGTCCGAGAGAGGAAATCTTGATGAACTGCACCTTGGAACGCACTGTTTGCATGGGCACGACCTTGAGCCATGCAATGGCGACGTAGCTGAGGATGGAACACGCCATCATGTGGCACAGCGTAAGGAAAATGGGGTACCTGAAACCGTGGTTGCTCAGAAGGTATTTGTTCAGCAGCAACACTCCGATGTTGGAGGAGTACCAGAAGCTTACCAGCCCCACAGTGAACACCTTTCCCGACACTGAAACCTTCATTGTCGTTTTAATGTGGTCGCTGCAACTTTTTGTTTTTGATTTTGTTTTTGTTCTTTTGGTGAAATGTGTAAAGGGAGGATTTTGATGAGGTAGGTGGAAGAAAGGGTTGATTGGGGAAATGGGTTTTGGCTTTTGGGGGACAGAGGGAATGAGAGAGGTGAGAGGGGAAATGGGTGATGCAGAGTGAGAAGCTCTATGGAGATTAATTAGGTGACTTCCAAAACATGAGGGGGTATTATCACCATGCTATTATTGAACTTACAGAGATAGGTGTGGAGTTAGTAAAAATGGAGTGCCAATAGCCTTCCTTCGAACGCGCAGACTCGAGTCTGTTCCAGAAACCTCATCAGCCCAACAAAATTATAGGGCCCAATTTTCGGGGTTAAGAATTTCTTCTTGCACACCCCGTACGTTTTTCTAATGGGCTCTCATTTCTCATTAAATTATTTAATGTTCTACTTAAATAAAATATCTAAAATAAATAAAATTCTTAAATTATTTAAAATATTAATACAAAATAAATAAAAAATCAGAAATTATTTTATTTCGTTCTTAGATATAAATCTAAAATTAATAAATTTCAAATATTTTTTAAAATTCTAAATAAATACAAATTCTAAATTATTTTATTTCCTACTTAAACAATAATCTCAAAGAAATAAAATTTCTAAAATTAATTATTTGTATATGCTCATTTTATTTTTTATACATTAATATTTGCTACTATAATTTTTTTATTTTCTTATATATATATAATTATATAAATTATATTTTTATACAAAATAATAAAAAAAAACGTGTCAAATAAATCAACAAAACTTGAAACAGAATGAAATAAATTTATGTTAAATGACTTCAAAGAAGACAATAAAACTCTTTCTGAAGCAGGTTAACATAACAAATAATAAAATTCGGGTTATACGAATTTTAGGATGAATTTTTTTTTATATTACTGTTTATACACATACATATATATATATATATAATTATATAAATTATATTTTTATACAGAGAAGTGAAAAAAAACGCGTCAAATAAATCAACAAAACTTGGAGCGGGATGAAATAATTTTGTTTTTAAAGCAGAGGTTAACATAACAAATGTCCGGGTATCCAAATTTTAGGATAACTCTTTTTTTACATAACTGTTTATTGTTACTTATTTTTCTCGATTTTTTTTCAGATTTTTATACTTGAATTATTTATTTATATGTATTATTTATGTGGATTGATTGTTTAGATTAATTTTAGTATGTTTAGGTTTTTTTATTTATTCGCATATACTAATGATTATTTCTTATATATTTATAATTTTATTTATTTATTCTGTCATTTAAAATTACATTTATATATATAATATTTAATGATATTTAATTGTATGAATTATATTATTATTTATAATAATAAGGGAAAATGTGCTAATTAAAACAATAAAACTTGAGCAGGAGGAAAGAATTTGTGTAGGTTAAATGATTTTGAAGAAAGCGATAAAATTGTTTTTGAAGTAGAGGTGAATATACCAAATAATTAAATTCAAGTTACTCGCCTTTTAGGATGAATCCTTTTTCTACATACTTGAACAATTTATTTATTTACGTGTATTATTTATCTTTATGCATTGCTTATATTAATTTTAATATGTTTAGTTTTATTTATTTATTCGTATATGCTTATGCTTATGTTTATTTCTTATATATTAATATTTGATTTTTTATTTTATTTTCTTATTCACATATACATTTACATATATATATATATATTTAATTATACAAATTATATTTTATATAAAATAGTGAAAAAATCGCGTTAAATAAATCAAGAAAACTTAGGGTGAGATGAAAGAATTTATGTATGTTGTATGACTTCAAAAAAGTGATAAGATTGTTTTTGAAGTAGATGCTAACATACCAAATTATTAAATTCGAGCTATACGCCTTTTTAGGATGAATCATTTCTCTACATAAGTGTTTATTATTATTTAGTTTCCTCCAAATTTGTTTAGTTTGTTAATATTTGAACAATTTTTTTTTTCATGTATTATTTATCCTTATGCATTGTTTATATTAATTTTAATATGTTTAGTTTGTTTATTTATTCTTATATACTTATTTTTATTTCTTATATATTAATATTTATTTGTAATTTTTTTTATTTTTTTACATATATATATATATAATTATATAAATTATATTTTTATACAAAATAGTGAAAAAAACACATCAAATAAATCAAAAAAATTTAGAGCGGGATGAAAGAATTTGTATGTTAAATTACTTCAAAAAAAGTCATTTAGCATACTTTTTGACGCAGATGTTAACATACCAAATAATGGAATTCCTAAATTATTCAATCCTAAATTATTTAATGTCATACTAAAATAAAAAATTGCAATAAAATTTTTCCTAAATTATTGAAAATAAAATTCTTAAATTATTCAAAATTTTAAACAAATAAAAATCCTAAATTATTTAATGTCTCACTTAAATAAAATATCTGAAATAAATAAAATTCTTAAATTATTAAAAATATTAATAAATAATATATCTAAATTATTTAATTTCCTACTTAATTTTTTTTAAATAAAATAAAATATCTAAAATATCCAAAATTCTAAATAAACACAAATCATAATTTATTTTATGTGATAGATAAATTAAATTTCATAAGTTTTAAAAATTTTAGATAAATACAAAATAAAAATTTATTTTATTTCCTACTTAAATAAAAATATAAAATAAATAAATTTTTTATGTTTTCCAAAATTTTAAATAAATAAAAATCCAAAAGTTTGTAATGTCATTTTTAGATAAACATAAAAAATCACAATTTCTAAATTAATCAAAATTCTAAATAAATTCATATCCTAAATTATTTAATGTGATTCTTAGATAAAATCTAAAATTAATAAATTTCTAAGTTTCCAAAATCTTAAATAAATAAAAATTCTAAAGTATTTTGCTTATAATAATTATTGTAATTTTTTATATATAAAATACTCGTGTTGTGCATGGGAAGTGGCTTAGTTATATATAATTAGTGAAATCTCATGTGGTTTTATTATATTTATCATTTATATATAATTATGTTTAATATTAAAAATTAAAATAAAAAAAAGTTATTATGTTAACATTTATATTATTAATGTAAATTTATAGTTCATTATATATTAAAAGACACAAAAACTTTTTATATATGGTAATAACTTAATCATAATTAGATATATTTAAAATTTTAATTTATAATATTGATTTATTTATTATGATAAAAAACTTTAGAGCAATATAATAATTATAATTATTCAGTGAAATTCAATTCTAAAATTTATTCATATGTATCTATTCGAATTATTTGTTGTATGAACTTATAAAATCGATATAATTTATGATTTTTAGTTAGAGAAGAAGAACGATTCATTTGTTATATTTTTTTAATAAGATAATTTATTTTTAATAAATAATAATTTGAAAACGTTAATATTATAATTGTATAAACTTATGTGTATTTATATTTTTTAAATATTATCATAAAATTTATGTTTATTATAAATGTGTATTAATGATAGAAACATAGTCAACATAATAGTTATATATAATAAATTATAAATATAATTACAAATTATAACATATTTTTTTTATATATATGTTCTGAATAAGAAAACAAAAATATTATAATTTACAATAATAACTTATTGTTTAAGTAAAAAAAAAATAAAGATTAATATTTAAGATATGTTTCACTTTCCTGTAATTTTAAAAAAATAATATTTTTGATATAATTTATTTATTAAATTATAAATAAATACACATTTCAACTATTTAATAATATCAATATTTGATTAAACCAAATACATTTTATAGATAATTAAATATTATATGAAATAATAAAATTATTTCAATTTAATTATAAATTAATTTTCTATTTTATTTTTAATTATATTTTAAAATAAAAATATAAGACATTATATTATATTATATATTGTTATAAATAATTATATATTTTATTTTTCTATTTTACTTTATTTTTTAGTGTTTATACCATTACCTTAAACCAATGTCCCACAATGATTTAAAAAAGAGAGACTAATACCATCTTAAAATTTAAATCACAAATTTAATGCTATAATCAATCATATTGAAAATATAACATAAAGTAAATCACAACTTTCATAAATTTAGAATTGAAATTTTATAAATTCAGAATTATATAATAAAATGGAATTGAAAACAACAGTACCATGTCCTTGCAAAGAATATATTTTAATTTATTAATTATGATAAATAAACCGCTATAATATAACACCTACCACATATATGATGATGAAATTAAAAAAACAATTACAGCACAAAAATAACAAACTAAGACCCACTTCAAGTCACTAAGACCTACTTCAAGTCCCTGAATTTTTCTACATAAAACTCCAAAACACATATACAGATAATGTATGCAAGCTCATAAACACCATACACCATACACATAATGATGTATGAGAAAGCTCAAAAGAAGCACCATACATACACCATACACATAATAATGTATGAAAAGTTCACCGTGCACCCTGTTATACATCTCTTTCTAGGACCACTTGTTTTGTCATATGCATAGATAGATTTTGTTATGTAAAGTATTTCTTTTCTTAAGAGTCCCTATCTTCCATTCCAAAAGTTCAACTTTCCAACTACACGGTTCCACATCTAAGAAGAGGAGGTAAGGACCACCAAAATAAATTAATAAATAAAACGCGTAACAATTTAAATTGAGAGAAACTGTTGAAATTATTACAATACATTTATAACTTTTAGTTAGTGTGTTTAGAACTCTAATAATGAAAGATTTGTTGTTGTAATTAGGAGATTATTAAATTAACAATTATTTTCAAGAACTGTTTAAAGAATAAGAAACAGTTTAATAGAAATATATATAATATTAAAAGTAAAAAATAACTGATTATTTTAGGATATTTAGAGATGATTTTTAGTTTTAAAAATTGTGAGGGTCGAAATCAAAAAACTGGGGCACAGCCAACCCATTATTGCGTGAAGTCTTATTATCCAGTTTGACCTAAAGTTCACACCAATACCCTCAATCGGGCCCCGTGACCGAGACCAATACCCTTCTTGATTTGCACATTTTTTTGCTGAAGACGGGGGCAAGGTGTTCTTCCTCCTTCTACATGATTACAATCTTTGGATCAAAAGCTTTTGAATGACCCAACCCAACGCTATGGTTGAAGAACTGTGTTAGAATAGCAGGGTCATGACCTCATGCAAATCAAACTTTCAAATATGAGAATCTTTCTTTTAGGTTTCATTTCTGTTTTAACAAATAACATATAATGCTTTTTAGTTACATTTTTCAAAATTTTATCTCCTAATAACTTTCTCCAATTAAAAAGAAGTTTCTTCTGGTTGGTTTCTGTATATAGTTTTTTTATATGAATTGGAAATATAAAACTTTTATAATAAACTCTGTCCTCTTCTCATTCAATATCATTAAATATCTAATATCATTAAATGAACTTTTTGGATAACTCTTGTTTGAGGTTAATATATTTGTATTTAAAATTTGAACCAATATAAGTGTTTGGTAAATTTAGAGAATAAAAGGATTTTCGGTAAAAGTGATAGTTTGTTGATTGTGTAATAAAAATCCAATTATTTATTTTTTAATTTTATTAAGAGGATGAAACTCTATCAATATCTAATTTTTTTTATTAGCAAGATAAAATTAATAAATATGAATCATTTAAAAAAAAGTTTAATCCTTATACAGTATAATTTTTAAGAATTAATCAACCTGTCTGACAAAAATCGGAATCAATCTGTTACCATCTTTCTATAGTATATGCAAACGAATATTATATCAAATTTTAATTATCTCAAACAACATCCAAAAATCTAATAGAATTCATTAAAACCTTTAAAAAAATTCTTAAATCATTATTCAATTTCTTCTATAAATTGGTGAGCCCTGATTATTAATCTTTATTTTAATATTTGTTTTTAAATTATTGTATTTAAAAAAATATTTTTAATTTGGTTTTTGGATTATTAAAAATAATCATATTTTAAAATATAGTACCTCTCCAATAGCTTCCAATTGTAATGAATGACCTTTAATTTCTATACTTAATTTTTGTTAATGGTGAAAGTAAATTATTACAACTATCATTTATCATCACTGTATTTGTGAAATTAGATGACTTATTGGACCAATAACACAATATATCATAATTATTAAACACAATTGTTTTTATTATTTCACGTATATTAACCACTCATGCAGTTAATATGGTTTAAGAAATAAAAATAAAATATAAACCAAACCAAACCATTTACATTATCAATATAGTGGTGGAGCAAAGTTGTCATTCTATCAATAATGTCCGTTCTAATATAAATACCATTGCTTCCACACTAGCATAGCAAGCTTCTTCCCCCTTCCTCTGTTATCCTTTCTAACAGTGAATTAAACATCCATCAATTTTGCACAGTGAAAGACTGATCTCATTCTTATGATGCATAAGCCCTATGTAGGTTATGCTGCTTTCATGACAGTCTGCATTACCTTACTCCCTATGAAGCCCTACCTCATGACTGAGTTCCATATCCTTTTATTGGTCATATCTATGCTTTTCCATGCTGTTGCAATTTCCATAGCTCAACCCTCAATCACTGCTACAATTACCCTCCACGCTTCTGGGCTACTCGCATGCCAAACCCTCATCACCATTATCGTACCTCATTCCTGGCTTTCCTCCTATTATATCCTAAATGCCTTCCTTTTCCTCCTCGCATGCTTCTTCTTCTTCTTCAAGGATCGTATCATTCATTTTCTCGGACAGGATCAACAAGACACAACTTCACAATTTCATCATATCATAGATTTGGAAGCTCAACTCCAAGAACTTCAAGAATTACAATGACAACTTGGAACTGAAACTTAATGCACTCTTTCAAGCTTTGGCTGATTTACCTATACCAATCTTCTTATGTCACCCTATTATGATTTTGATGCTCCACATGGCAATCCATAATCCTTTCGGCACTTCTGTTTTTGACTCAGTTGAGACCCCAGTCTTGATTCATTTGTAAGATTTGCTTTATTTTTGTATCCTATTACAAGAAATAAATGTGAATTTATTATGGTGGTTGTAGTTCACCTAGTGAAATTTTGTACTAAATATAAAATTTACTATGTCAGTTATAATTACAAATGAAATAGTAACTTTTTTTTCGCGTTTTGGAATCTTCACATTTCTCTCCTTCAACTTCAGACTTTTTTTTCCGCTCTTCATGAATAAACTCTCTTCTTTAAACCCTAATGTTGCTCACACTTGTCACTTTGGAATTCTAGTCATTCTTTGTTGTTTTATTCTTTTGTGGTTATTGTCGTGCTTCGTCTGTGGTCGTGCTTGTGAAATTGAATGCGCGGATGCAACGGAGGATGTATTAGTTTTGTATATTTCATATATAATTTTCTTTTCTCCTTTTTCTTTCTCTATATGAAATATACAAAATTAATGGGATGCAACAAAGGAAGTGGATCTAAAACATTGCGTTTCCGGTGGAGAAGAGAACCACGATTGATTCAACAGCTTACATTGCTAGGATCTGGTCTGGAGTCGAAATCTCCTGGATCTGACGACAAGCAAATCCCATTGCCGGTGTGGCCGCAGATGAGATCTTGTAGCGCTCGCTCCATGTCGGTTTTGAGCGCGCGGTGGCGACAGTTAGTGTCTTTCCACGGCGTTGCCTCTTGGTGGCGATGACACTGTTGAAGAAGTCAATGTCGAGAACGGCTAGCTCCTCCGTCCACCAGTTAACGGGCAAGCAGCTTCCGAAGTTGGCCTCGATGATTCTGGTGAGTCCGCTCTCATTTGATTCCAATATTATGTTTTGTCCTTGCACACGCACACTAGATACCTTTTGCGCTCTTCTACCTTTGCATCATTTCATTTGTCATCATTATTCTTCTCTTCTTTCTTCTTGCACGCTTCTGTTGTATTTGCTTTATTTTAGATCAATCATTATTTAATTACAAATCCTTAGAGTTCTATTTTCAGGGAAACGATCTCCTTCAGGTTACAGTTCATCAATTTTTGTTTTCTTTTTTATGATTTTAAATGGAGCATATAATGATACAATGAGTATTCGTCTGCTTATGATTTTTAATATTTGTTTTTTGATCTATTTTTTAGCAGAGGCTTATTTTTGAGCTAGAAGAGGCTCTTGAGGTGAATCCTAAGAACCATGAAACCCTTTCATGCCTTGGAAATGCTGACATCTCACAAGCATTTTTAATTCCAGATCAAGAGGAGGCATACATCCTTATCGAATTTAGAGGAGCGTTTCCCTTCCACTGTTGGATATGTGCCTTTTGTGCTTTCCCATTTGAACTAATAATTTGGTTTCTATCCTTTGTTGGGTGGTTTATGATACAAATACAATTGCAAAGTTGTTCTGTTGCACCTGTAAATTCAAATTCAAGTTTTGTCTTTGATCCAGCTCCATCTTGGATTTCATCAGAAGACTCAGATTCTGAGACAAAAGGTGTTTACAGTGCTGGTGAAAAATAACTTTACTGGTTCTCTTTTGTATTTTTTTTTGTAGTGGGGTACAAAAAAAGTGTGGATAGCAGGTTAATGTTTTGAGCAAACCAGAAGATAGTAGAGCCAACTGCCAGGAAGAAGGAAGAGTATATGAACAATGAAGACATTGTTCATACTTTTGCGTTATACAAATCAGAAAAGGTCATATAATTTATACATATTAGTAAATAACATTTTCTCTATTTTTGTTTCCTTCTGAACTTCACCAGGTTTTGTGACCATTAGGAAGCATTTGGCTCAAAGTTTCATCCTATCACTTTTCCAACTTGTTCCTTAATGCTTATCTATGTAATTGAAGCTCTCTGACTTTTTGAAACATGTGAAACTTATCTATTTTTACTCCAAAGTATGAGTGGAACGTAATAATATGAAAACACAATAAATATGAGTGTTCCAGCAGAAAATGATGACTGAGATGCAGAAAGCAGCATTGTCTAGTCTCGCCTTGGAATTCTGATGATCTATGGAATAGATGCAGTTCATGGCCACATCAATGTCTACCGTGCTACAATTTGTGGGCTAGGAGTTACGAGGTAAGTTTATGCATGTGCTAGAATGGAAAGAATATGCATGAAATTGTTTTAAAAGAAATACTACAATAAAATTATCAAAATAAAAATCAATTTTGAATATAAAAAATAATTAGTTGTTATAATGATTAAACTAAAGATATTTTATAAATTAAATTTTTTTAATAAATTAATTTCTATTATTTTTAAATAGTTTTTAAATTAGTATTTAATTAACTACCAATTATTAAATTCTAAATTTAATATTAAAAATTATTATTTTTAAATAGTTTTTAAATTAGTATCTAATTAACTACTAATTATTTAGATTCTAAATTTAATATTAAAATTTTTGGTAGCTAATTAGATATAAATTTAGAAATTATTTAATAATAATAATTTTTTTTTTTTTTAGTGAAAGGGGGACAAATTACAATAAATAGTATGGAGTCATATTTGTTGATTTTGATAGGAGAATCTGGCTTTCCCAACACCTAATGAAGTAATACTGGTGGAGGCTATATTTGAACATGTGAACATTTTTGGCACCCAAATCAACAATTAAAAGCATTTTCTTATGCTATTTTGTTCATTATAATGAGATTTATTTATCAGGGATCCAGTACTTATAGAAAAGATTGAGATTGGAGATGTCACTGCACTTGAAATTAGAGCTACAGGAATTCCATGTCTTTGCCTCATTTATTGCGGTAAATAAGAAATATTTAAATATTCTCTTATTGTTTTGAGCAAGTAACATTTATCATACATGCTGACATAACATGTTAACTGATTTATTCACAGGTCTGCAGAGATCCAAGGGACATTGCTATGAAAGCTACAGTGAACATCCTGAAATTGTTAGAAACATGACTGAAATTATAGTTGGCGTGCAAGGAGATATCCCTGCCAATTCCCTCTGTTGTTGGAAATTGGAAAGTAAGATTTTTGTTTGTAGTTAGATATTGCAGCTTTTCTATTGGGAATAAATAAATTAATATATAAATGGGTCCTTCAAATTTTTATATATTAACTTCATAAAGCACGTGTGTTAGATGTTAGTAGTCAAAGCACATGTGTTAGATGTTAGTAGTCAGTCTTCTGATGTTGGTACTCGGGGCTAATTTTATGACATTTTTTTTTTCAGAATTCTAATTCGTTTGACTTTCAATTTTTATGTTTTTGGTGACAACATTTCAATTTATACGTTTTCATAATGCCTCTTGCATTTTATTTTATTTTTATAAAATTTTAACTAATCACTCCAAAGGTCATAACTTCTCTCCTAATTAATTGACCACTCCATCATGACTTTCCATCCCACTAACTTTTCTTACTTAAGACCACTTTACGGGTGGTCGAATCCTTATACAGCAAAATGATGTTCACAAAATATCTTTTCATCTATATATCAACCAAAAAGACCTTTTACTGTCTATGCCATCTCTACCAATAATAAAAGAATCACAAGGATCAACTCTTTATATAAAACTAAATTGAATGCATACATACCAAAAGTTCAAGACACCAATCAAAGAATGAGAAATTAGCTGACAGTATCTTTGATGAGATCCAGGACCAAACCTTAATATGTGTCAGAGAGAACATTTCAATATGATCAACCACTCCACCTTTAAATAATCAGTTATTCATGTGCCTCCATATCTCGCTAACCAACGCAATCCACAAGTTGCCCATAATAAGATTAATTGAAATAGGTGCATCTAGAATTTGGAAATGTTCAAAATGAGACCCAGGATCCATAAAATCGACTGATCTTATTCCTAACCAGTCATAACAAAGATTCCAAATTAGCCAAACAACTTTGCATTCACAAAACAAATGATTTCGTGTCTCCTCTAACCTCTTACACAAGCAACACAGATTACTCTCGATCCCGATTCCTCTTCTCTCCAGATTAACCCTAAGCAACCTTGTTTTCAATCACTCTCCTAGCTTTGACTTGAGCTGACGGGAGCGCCTTAATTTTCCAGAAAAATTTATATCTTCTTAAGTCTTCCTCACTTCCTTCTCCCCTTAATAACCCATAAGCGGACTTAACTAAAAATTCTGTTGAATCACTATCCTTCCAAATCCATCTATCCACTATTTCCATCTCTAGCGTCTTATTAGAGATCATCTCTAAGAGTTTACTTTCTTGCTCCTCTTCCCAAGCGAACATACCCCTCCTCCACCTTAAGTTCCACTTCTAGGTTTCGTTCCCCCATATTCCCCAATCACATAAATTTTCCTTTTTATTAACAGACAAAGAAAATAACCTTGGAAATCTGCTCTTCAAGTCTTATGAGTCTATCCAATTGTTTGACCAAATTCATACTCTCCTCTCTTTATTCATCACTCATCGTTACCACCTCTGCTTCTTCTACTACCTTACTATTTTTTCACAATCCACTTTCTCATTTATATATTAGGTTTTATATATTAGAGTTCACAAGTCTATATATATCATTACAAGAAAATCATGAAATAGAAACCAATTTCAGAGACAAAAAATAATTAGTTGCTATAGTGATTAAATTAGAAACCATTTTAGGACTAAATAAATTTTGGTTTTTAAATTAGTTTTTATTATTGTTAAATGATTTCTAAATTGATATCTAATTAACAACCAAGGTTTTTGCTACCTCGAAATACACTCCCGTAATATCAGGAAGCCACTAAACACATCTTGGTGAACTAATGACCTGACCCACACAAGTGGAGGTCCAAGTCAACCTATAAATGAGACTTCTAGGGGAAATGGTACGTTTTTCATATCCTAAGAGAAAAGACCAAAATACTAGCACTGACTTGAGCGTCGGAGTGCAATCGCAGGTATCCCCGACCGGCGGAGCACACACATAGAGAGAGGAAATGTTTCGAAGGATTGGGAGACTATCAGCACAACAACGAATTGTGTACCATGTGAACAAAAATTGCTTAGGCCCTGACATCCATACAGATACACTTTCATTCTTCTTCCGTCGCAACATTTTGATAGAGCAATTTTATCATATCATTTGAGAGTGTATTAAAAGGATGATAAAAAGATTCATTGTATTTGACGTTTTTCAATGTGTGTAGAGATATGTTTTTTTTACTTATTTTTTTGTCTAAAGTGAATGGAAAAGAAAAAAAAGAAATATAAAATAGAATAAAATAAATTTAAGAATCAAAAAAATAAAATAAAATAATTTTTATTTTTTTTAAGGAGAAAATGTTTTGAAAATTTTAATTAAAAATGCAGAGAATAAATTTTAAATATTTATAAAATTGTAGTGAATTTAAATATTTATAAAATTGAAATATAAGAAAATATGAAAATATGAAAATTGAAAATTAAAAAATAAATATATAAAAATTTATGAAGAAATATCAATAAAAAAAGAATGAAATAAAATATTTTATAGGTATTTTGATGTAAATATTATGGGTAGAATAAATGTAAAATTGTAATATTTTTTTATAGTAAATTTGAATTGTGGAGAATAAATTATAATACATTTGTAAATATATTTATAATAAAATTTAGATGTAAAAATTATAATAAATTATAATGTTGCTACCAAATTAAATGTTGGTATTTTTTTTTTTTTAAAAGATATTAAAATAAGTAATAGTATAAATTAAATAAAATTGGGGTTGCATTTAGGATAGACACTTCAATTGCTACTATTTGAATTTTTTTTTTTAAATTGAAAGTAATTCAGGGAAGACTCTGACTAGGAAAAACTTGATTTTTAAGTTTGTCCACATGTGACTCACATCTCTTTCCTGTGAGTTTACATGGAATGGTACATGGCCGATTCAATATATTTCTTGTCAGTGCCACAATTATTAAATGATCCACGCACACAACAAAAGCCATCATCGGTGTCCATATTTTCAGTTGTAACTAATTACAACAATGAACAACATGATCCTTATCGACATTCACTTGCAGTTGCAGTAGATTATTATCAGCCTCAACAAGAACCCTTACCGACATATGTTATAAATAAACAACTTCAATTTCTCATTTCAATATCATCTGTGTGTCTTTTACCTGGACAAAGAGGGGCCCAGATAGTACCTGAAACTGGTTGTACAATTGCTGACGTGTCGGTAATCCTTGAGTTTTTTCAAGCTTCATTCCTTCGCTATTGATGCTCAGCCGGTCGGGGTATCTACGGTTGCAGTCCGACGCTCAAGCTAATGTTATGATTTAAGTGTATTACGATAGAATATGTAAAAACGTACCTTACATCTCCACAGAGGATTTTATTTATAGTGTTAGTTATGAGCCCTTATGGTAATGAGCCGGATATCAGTTATTAACTGTCATGTATCGAGGTCCCTAATTAATAGAGATGTGCAACTTTCAGTTAATCAGTTGTTGACTGATTTGTCGGAGATATTTCCCGCATATTTCAGGATACAAATGTGACTCATTAAGTGCTATTATAACTATCGTTTCTATTATTTATTGCGTGTCTTGAGTTGTTCTTTGACTCCGGCGATCAGTTACCTTAGCCGAGACTGACTCATTCAGTACCGACCGGTACACTTACCTCCATGTTGAGATAAATTAAATTTTGATGAGTCGTAAGACTTTTTGGACTTGATGAGAGAGATGAGAGGTGTGACGGTTGGGCGCATTTAATTCTTCAGCAAAGCCTTCGTTTGGTGAATCGTGTTTGATCTCAGAGATGTTAAAGGAAGCATAGATATGTATTCATAAACTTACTAAAATCAAGTGAAATTTATAAGTAGTTATCATTTGTTTGAATACATATCTATGCTTCTTATATTCCACACTTAAAATCAATCTTGTCAAATGATTTTTTTTTTCTCGAGATCAAATGTGTTATTAAATATTTAAAAGGATTCAAATTACAAAAATTAAAAAATTGTGAGAAATGAAACTTAAAAATCACTGGTAAAATATGCTTTATTTATCTAAATGAACTCAAATTCAATTCTTTAAAAAAAAACAGTCACCCAACTTACTTCTGGTAACTAGATATTTTTATAAGTAAAATGTTAAAAGTTGAATAAAAATGTAACAAAATAATATCATATAACCGCGAGTTTGCGTTAGGTTGAGTTAATATTGTTTGGTAACATAATAGGCATGTATGAACAGAGTGTGAAGAAAAAATCATAGTCAGAGGAAGGAAATTGCATGGTATTTTCTTTGCTTCTGTATAGTAGGCAGGACCAGGAGGGATTTTTATTAATGCAGGTTTGTCTGCATTCGTGATTAGTGTTTCTCTACTTGGTCTGCTAGGTACACAACTCTATAAAGCTTCAGTTCAATCTTCCCCACGAACTCACAGCATGATATGGGACCACAAACACACATAACCCATAAACCTTACCCCGGCTACGCTGCCTTCATAGCCGTCTGTGTTAACTTACTTGCCTTGAAGCCCGACCCCATCACTCACCTTCAGATCGTCTTCTTTCTCACATCTATGTTTTTCCACGCTCTTGCTCTTTCCCTACCTCAACCCTCAACCACAGCTATAATTACTATCCACGCTTCTGGTATACTTGCTTCTGAAACCCTCATCTGCGTTATCCTCCCTCCTCACTCCTGGCTTTCCTCCTATTATATCATAAATGCCTTCTTTTTCCTCTTTGCATGCTTCTTCTTCAAGGATCATATCATTCATTTTCTCCGAAAAGATCAACAAGACACAACTTCACAACCTCATCACACCCTAGACTTGGAAGCCCAGCACCAAGAACTTGAAGAAATACAATGAGAATTTTGAACTGTTTCTATACGTCTATACCAGTTTTCTTATGTTTTCTAATGTCCTTCTGTTGTTCACTCGCTCATCTCAACCAACTGCAAAATTAATAATTAACATATATATATATATATATATATATATATATATATATATATATATATATATATATATATTTTTTTTTTTTTTTTTTTTTTTTTTTTTT
>Ga0123342_1006053_pt1 | contig 17037 bp, 12 predicted proteins | sample Turbeawhitnodule_FD_89960 | JGI IMG/M metagenome (GOLD analysis project Ga0123342, IMG submission 89960) | Root nodule microbial communities of legume samples collected from Mexico - Turtle bean Mexico white nodule | ecosystem: Host-associated > Plants > Roots > Nodule | place: Mexico: Nepantla... | reverse complement strand
GTGTGCTGCCGCCACTTGAGGACACCATGGATCCTTCAAGATGAGACTAGAGAAGAAGGCTCAAAAGCTCTCCAATGATCACTCAAAATTTGAGTATAGTTTCTTTTCTCTAAAATTCAAATCGGAAATTTACAAAGGAAGCACCTCTATTTATAGCCTAAGGTGCTGAAAATGCAAGCTAAACAATTCAAATTTCCCCCCTAAAACAAACTAGAACCGGCGCCTATTTACAAGGCATGAGGAAGGTGTGACCTCTTCCTTCACTTTGGCACCTCCTATTCTACTCCTACACCTATCTACTAATACACCCCCCTTCCTAAAGCTCCTAACCAAAGCCTAAAAGATGCTATAACAAAAGAGGTTTCTAATGTTTCCCTCTAAGCACCTTCAACCAAAGAAATTACAAAAAGAGAAAATAAATGTCCTCTAGCTCCTAAAGCTTTGAACGTGCTTCTTGTAAGCCTTTGAGGTGGGCTTTGACCTCCATGGGCGTCCTCCATTTGTGCCTCTACCTCTTCTTGATCTTGTTGATATGCCTCGATGTCCTCTTGAGCTTGATCTCCATCAAATAGGCTCATGGCCCACGACTAAGAACATCTGCTTCATGATGCCATGAAGAAAATTGGGCAGGCCTTTGCCTTGGGTTGCTTAGTTATTTCTAAGGCACGAGACCAGAAATTCGTCGAAGATCAAAGGGTCGTGGAGCTTCAGAGGTAGGTAGAAGGCCTCAGAGCCAAGATCGAACGCCTTACTGATCTACACGAAGAAACCAAACGTCTCCTAGCAGAGAAGGCTAAAGAGGCATCGAGCCTAACCGAAGAAAGGAGCAAACTCATGTTCCAAATCAAGGGTTGGAGAAGGAGGTAACCCTCCGAGGGGAAACCCTCACCAAGGCCACCGAATCTTTCAAACAAGATGTTGCTTAATCCTACCTCGTAGGATTCGAGGCAACTCTTGAGCAGGCAGCGACAATCCATCCTACCCTGGACTTTTCAAAACTCGGCCTGGGTAAAATCGTGGTCGAGGATCAAGTAATGGAGGACTAAGTTAAACTTTTCTATGGTATGTAACATTCATGCATATATTAAACTCTCTTGACACTTTGTCAATTTGAACATTTCTCATATTTATTCAGTGCTTATGATCTTTCCTACGTATACTAATTTTCGGATTTTTAAAAACATATGCCTCAATACTTATTTCATCCGCTTCATCTTAACACATTATATAACAAGTTTATGCTAACTTGAGCATGAAAGTAATAACTTATTTACCTTGATAGAACGTCTACCCTTAAGTAAGTGACACTTTCGTGGTTAGGACAATCTTTTACTTCAACTTGATCTCACCAGCAACTACGGCTTCCATATTGGGTCGTCCTCGATATAATTACTACATCGATTCAAATAGTTGCACCTATCTTAAGCTCGATCGTCTTCTCCACACATCATATCATGTAAACTCATCTTCACAGGGCGTCTATGCTCGAATGAATTTAATCATTTTGAGCTAGATCATCTTAGCATGTGCCAAAATAACCTATCAAATACATTCATCTCATAAGTCGCATAAGCTCGGTAGTCGTACTTACCCCAAGCTAGGTCGACTTACCATGTACAAATTCTAATAACCTTACCTCCAAGAGCGCCTACGCTCGGATGACTCTATTCACTCCGGGCTAGGACGTCTTACCATGTGCCAGATCTACTAATTCAATAAATAGATTTATACCACTGCATATTGTTCAAAAGAAAAGCATAAAAAACTAAATGTCTTAACTGAAGTAAAACTTAAGATTTGCCACGTTCCACGTTCGTGGGATGGCTCCTCCTTCCAAGGTTTCCAGCTTATACGCTCCATTCCCGAGCACCTCGACTATACGAAACGGGCCAGTCCACTTTGGAGATAACTTATTCTCCAGCTGGTAGGGGTGGTCCTTTCACATCACCAAGTCGGCAACCTCGAACTGTAGAGGTTTCGTCTTGGTCTTATGCTTTAGCTTCACCCTTCTCTTTAAAGCCTCCGAGTTAATACGGGCATGATCACGCACCTCGCCGAACAAGTCTAGGTTACCTTTCTTCCTTCGTTAGATTCTTCAACAACAAAGCTTTGGAACCTGGGAGAATTCTCTTGTATCTCCACTGGTATCATGGCGTCTACCCCATATACCAAGCTGAAGGGTGTCTCTTTGGTTGTAGATTGCGGGGTGGTGAGATAGGACCACGGGATACTAGGAATTTCTTCTACCAAGTTCCATTTACCTTTTCTAACCTTCTCTTCAACCCTCTTAGTAGGACTCTGTTAACTGACTCAACCTTGCCATTCGTCTGGAGGTGTTCTACCGAGACAAATACCTGCTTTATTATGAGCTCCGAGCACAGCTTATCAAACCGTTGGCTAGCGAATTGAGTTCCATTGTCGGACACTAGGTGTCTCGGAACCACAAAATGCCACACAATGTTTTTCCACACAAAATGTTGGACCTTATGAGCCGTTATTTGTGCAACTGGATTAGCTTCAATCCACTTAGTGAATTATTTTATGGCCACAATGAGGTACTTCATCTAACGTATTTCCAAAGGGAAAGTTCCTAAAATGTCTACCCCCATGTATGGAAAGGTCAACGGGCTATAAATTGATCGCAGCTCCTTCGCTGGTGCACGGCACCAATCAACATTCTTCTGGCATTGCTCACAGTGTTGGACATATCTCACACAATCCTCCTTCATGGTCGACCAATAATACCTTGCTCGGATGACTTTCAACAAGAAAGCTCATCCTCCTATGTGACTGCCACAAATGCCTTCATGAAGCTCGGCCATTATGGGGACGCACTGATCTCCGCTTACACATGTGAGGATTGGGTGGGTATAACCATGACAAAACAGGTTCTCGTCTATCAAGGTATACCGACCAACATTCCTCTTAACGATCTTGGCCTCCGTAGGCTCAACCGAAAGTAACCCATCAGCGAGGTAATGCTTGTAGGGTGTTACCCAAGTCTCTGTGGTGTTTATCTACAAAACTTCAAGAAATTCATCTTCAAATAACTCATGGATGCTTATTCTTGGGACTTTCAAGGTTTCTTGAATCATCGACCGATGCCTTCTCCCCTTTCCTAAGCTGATCCATAACACCTTCAAGTGGTCGACCTCGAACAACCCTTCTACAACTTTCCTGGGTGACTTTAATGTCTCTTGTATCACTAACCTCTACCGACCTCCCTTCCCTGAGCTAGTTAGCTTAGACAACAGGTCTGCTCGGGAGTTCTACTCTTTGGGAACATGAACAAGGTCAAATGTAGAGAAAGTTGCCCTTAAGATCCTACATACCTGAGGTACGAATCTAGCTACGGGTCTTTGGCCTGATACTCACCTGTGACTTGCCTGGTGACGAGAAATGAGACGCTTTTCACCAGCAAGCTCCGAGCTCCCAATTCTTTAGCTAGCAACACCTTATCCAAATTAAGCTTCAGATTTTACTTCGCTATTGTTGCAAATAGTTCTTCTAGGTTGGCAACATGCTGATCTCTCCTTTCCGACGTGATATCATGCGTCTACATATGAACGTTTCGCCCAAGCATTGGGGCAAGGATCTGATCCATCAGCCTTTGGTAAGTTGCGCCAACATATTTCAAGCCAAAGGCCATGACCTACTAGCAATAGCTGGTGACCTCGGCCATAAAGGTTGTCTTACTCTCATCCTTTGGGTGCATACAAATCTTATTATACCCCTGAGAACGTGTCTATAAAACTTAACAACCGACAACCTGAAGCGCTATCAACCAAAGAGTCTATACTTGGTGGTGGGTAAGAATCCATGGGACAAGCCTTGCTCAAATCAGTGAATTCGATGCACATCCTCCACTTCTCGTTGGCCTTCTTTACCAACACAACATTTGCCAACCACTCAGAGTATTGGATCTCCCTTATGTGGCCAACATCCAAGAGCTTTTGAGTCTTTTCTTGGATGATGAAACACTTATCTTCATTGAATTTTCGTTGCCTCTGAACCACATGTTTGACATTTTCATCCACGGTAAGCCGATGGCATAGAAAGTCTAGGTCTATCACGGGCACGTGTGTGGATGACCATGCAAAAGCATTCATATTCTCTGATATCACATCGGCTATCTTATCTTCCAACTCTTTGCACAACGAGGTGCCGAGCTTGAACTTTTTCCCTTTTATCTCTCTCTCCTAAACTTCTCCAACGGGTCCAGGCCGCCTCTCATTAATGACATCTGCCTCCACAAACCATCCTGGCTCTCCTTCCTGGATGTTGATTGCGTAAGCTCCCCTTAGATTCTTCAAACTACTCTCATAGCCTTTTCGTGCCATCCTCTGGTCGGCCTTTATGGTGATCACCCCTCCTTTTGAAGAGGGTAGCTTCATCTTGATATGAGCGATTGAGGCTATTGCGTCCAACCTGTTCAGGGAAGGTCGCCCCAAAAGTAAGTTGTAAGCAAAAGACGCGTTAACAACGATATACTTGATGGTAATCGTTTCTGGTCGCGCTTTCATCAGAGAAGGTCGTCCTCAACTCAACGTACCCATGTACTTCTACCTGGTCTCCCGCAAAACTGATCAAACAGCCATCGTATGACCTCAACTGATCAGGGGATAAATGCAAATTGGTGAATGTTCCCCAAAACACCACATTTGTCGAGCTCCCTTGGTCGACCAAAACTCTATGCACTTTTCCCCATTGTGATGAAGGATATCACCACCAGATCATCCTCGTGAGGAAACATGTCTTCTAAGTCAAAAGTCGTGAAGTAGAGAGTAGGCTTTGTAGAGCGATCAAGTCCCCTTGTATCTAGGGACATCACTACTCGCGCGTATCGTTCTGTTTGGAAGCCAAGCTTCCTCCTCCAGAAAATCCTCCCGCAATGGTGTTCAAATCCCTATGGACCAATGTCTCATGTGTTTGGTCCTTGATAGTAGCCTCTCCCTTTGGTTCTTCCTGGCTAGGTTCAAGATACTCCTTCAAGAACCCCTCTTTGACTAGGCTAGCCAGTTGGAAACTTAAGGCTATGCATCGTTCGACATTGTGGCCAAATGCTCGGTACAATTCGTATCAAGCATCTCTTTGCGTTCCCATAAACCGATCTATCTTCTGGGGAAACTTTAGCTTATCTGCTATCCCTGGCATGCTCAAGAGCTCTTTATAGGATACTCGAAATTTGAGCCTGGTTGCTAACCCTTCCCTGGCCTTCGTCTTGGGCTCATCTCTTGTGGCTACATATGGGACGTACATAGAGTTTGTTCTCTTCTCGATGGAGGTTTCATTGACCCTCAGGGACCAATCATAGTTTCTCTCCTTGGGCCTAGGTTTCTTTGAGCGCAAGCTGCCATTTAACGCCTCTTCAACCTTGATGTGGACGACAGCTCGTTCACGTACCTCAGAAAATATCTCCGCTGAATTCCTGATTAACGAATCGCTGAAGGATCCTGCTGTCATCCCTTGTACGAAGGAGGCGACCATCATCTCTTCATCGTGTGCTTGAAGCCTTACCGTGACCGCACAGAACCTATTCAAATAGTATTTCAATGCCTTTCCCACCCTTTGTCTGACGTTAAAAAGGTCGTACAACCTCGGGGATTTGACCTTGTTGGCCGAGAACTATTCTCTAAACATCTTGAAGAACTGGGGGAAAGAGGTGATGTGTCCATTCGGAATTCCACTAAACCATCGCTGGGTTGTATTTGTAAAAGTACCCATGAGCATCTTACACCGGATGGCATCTGATCCTCCAGAGATGATCGTTTGAGACCTGAATCTCGTGAGATGATTTTCAAGTTCTTCTATTCTCGAGAAAAAAGGTGATTTTAGGTGTGATATACTGAGGTAGCACGGGCTCATCCATGATTTCCTGCGAGAATGGCTAGGGATCATCTCTCGATGGCAAATTCGGCGATCGTTCCCTGGTGGAACGTCGACCATGTCAGTGTAGGTTCTTCTGCAATTCCTCATTGGCTTTGTGCAACTCCTCATTGGTTTGTGCATGTTCTTCCATAGCTATCCGAGAGGCCTCAATTTCTGTCATCACACGATCTTGCAAAAGCTCTTGCTCAGGTCAGGCTTCTGCTCGTAGCCGCTCTTGCTCGGCCTTGGCTTCTTCTTGGATTCACTCTTGGTCTCATTGATATTCTTCGTTCACCTCTTGGAGGGCCGTCATGGACTCCATGAGTTGCTGTAAGGCGGGGGCCTCGCTTCCTTCGAAACCCAACAGGCCTTGCCTTATGTTTCTCATCACGCCAGAAGGCTCAGTCGTAATTGTGGATGGGATCAGGTTTTATCGGGCCCAACAGTGGGCGTCAAATGTTTTCGCCAGTTGACCTCAGACGGATTGAATAGGCGAGTTCCTCTTCTGATTTGTCTGCAATTGATGCTTCGAGATGCGACTCCACTGGACAATGGGGGCTCTACTTGTTGATCACACTCTGATGATCAAGTAAGTGAGAGCATTCAAAATATCAAATTAGTTTCAGTCTCAAGTATTCAGAAACAGCATACCTTTATTTGGGGTCTCAAGGCCCTTATTGTTATCCTTTCAATAGTTTTCTCCAATCTATACAGAGCAAGATTCTCAACAGGGAGAATATAATCTCAACAAAAGGCATATAATTATAACAAAAAAACATATTATTTACGTGCACATTTATTCTCGGGTGCTTAACAACAACAAAAAATTCTACGCATGTGCACCTTTATTCTTCGGTGTTAACCATATTATTTCCAACAACTTTTATTTGTATTTAATTAACATATGTATTATAACCAAAATAAATATTCCATCTATTTTAATTATCTTTTTTGAGCTGGCCACCAGCGTCTGGGCTGAGCTCATGACCTGCCTTTTGGGCCCATACCTAACACTTGGACCGAGGTCCCGAACACTCTTGGCCAATACAATAAATTTTGGAAGTTTGGCTACTAGACCACTTGAGTCTTGTTTTTGGTTTTTAATCCATTCTATATGATTCCTAGGCTTCTTTTGTTGTGCTAACTTTCTTTTTGTGCCTTAATTGCTTGATTGTCAAATTTTCTTGCATCTCTTTTAGTTTTGTGATTGTTTTACTCTTATTTGAGTTTAGGTTTTCAAATTGTGCTTTATTGTTTTTTACTTGTTGATCTATTGGAAGTGATACTATTTGGTGGAAGAAAACTTCGGTTTGAGAAAGGTATAAGCCACCTCCTGCTTGGAACTCTCGAGAAAAAGTTCAAGCTAGAAGCACTCACCTAGGGGGATGCACCAAGTACAACTGCAAGTGAGGAAGAGTGCAACCACAAGAGAGTAAAGAGTGCAAACACAAAGAGAGCCAATTTTTTTTTAAACATTCTAATTGTTGTATATGTTTGTATTTCAACTTATAGTCAAATAATAAAAATGCATGTAGACGGTGAGTGTGTCTCAAAGGTCCATAGGTGCCAATGAGCCTCACCTAGCGTTTGTCTAGTTTTAGTTTCATCTTAGTATGCTTAGACAATGAGTGTGTTTTAAGAAGTCCACAAGTGTTTTTAAGTCACACTTAGGACTAATTTCTTTCTTTATAGTTTTAGTGTCTTCTTAAATTTTAATTTCCTTTTTAAGAAACAAATTAATTGGAGTTTCCATTCAGGGATCCTGGTGAAAGCTAACTGGGGGACTATGGCGAGGAAATACTTGGTACTTAAGCAGTCCTAGTGCCTCACCTCTCTTTCCTGTTAGTGAACTTGGAAACACTTTGACATTTCAACCTTCTTTAAAACTGCTAACTTTTAAAATCAAATAAAAATAAAATGAGTACTAAGAAACGTCCATGGAAGTGTTAAGAACCATCTTTTCTCAATACATGCAAAATAAAGAAAAACCTAAGAGTAAACATGGAGAGGGGTCAAATAGAAATAGAGAACATTATAGAGATCCTCAGTCCTAAAGAGAAGAAGGGGTGTAGCAATCCTTGCTATAATTCACATCAACCACCTTCTAAACAACATCATAAGCCTAGAAGTCCCCTTATTTTACAGAGCCTGAGGTATACCTATCTTCTTTTCATGGAAATAAAAATGACCAGACATATTTAGAATGGGAGACAAAGGTTGATCAATATTTTTTATAACAACGAAGTAAATGAATTTAGAATATTATGCATGGCTACCCTAAGTTTCCAAGAACATTTCATGTCTTGGTGGAAATTTCCAAGAACATTTCATGTCTTGGTGGAAATTTCCAAGAACAAAGGCAAAACGATGTCAGAATGGGTAAAAAATTAGAAATTTTGAATTGGATTGAATTACAGGCGTGTATGATAAGAAAGAGAAGCTTAGAAGAGCTTGTAAGAAAAAAAAAGAAAATTTGTAGATGAAGAAAACAAAAATTCACAAGAGAAAAAAATTAGCAGAAAAATTTCAAGCTCTTATTAGAAAGAAAGAAAAGAAAGAACAAAGAGAAAGAAAGGAGAAAGAAAGAGAGAAAACGAGAGAATAGGAAAGGAAAGAACAAAAAAATCTCTGTCTAGAGTTGAACTAGTTATTTATAACACTTTATCTTCTACAAAAAAACCCTTGCAAGGATGTGCTTGAAGAAAAATCTATGTTTGAAGCTGAACCAAATATAGATATAAACTTTTCCTCAATAGAAAAATCATATGAAAGGTTGTTTAAAAAAGAATAAGAAATGGAGTATCTTATAACACCTCCTACGCAATAGTTGAAAAAGAATCCTTACAGGGAGATTGTAATACTTTGAAATCTTCTTTTTCTTTAAATCATGATGCTAACCCTTTTTCTCAAAAATCACAAAAACAACACTTTGTGATGTTGTTGCCTAACTTGGAAAATGAACAACGCAAAGTGAATAAAAATATTTTTGAAAAAGGGTCATATTTCTTTCCATCCAAACTTTTATAAAAATAATAAAGGGCATTATTTTCTTATTGTTTTCTTTAAATACATTCATCTTAATTTTCTTATTCCACTTTTCTTTGATGTTTATTGTAGGTTGATACTTGACCTTGGAGGACAACAATTAATAAAATAAAAATAGAGGTTTTTGTGAGCATCATTCAGATTTGATGATAGATCCTTCTCAAGAGTATCATAAAGAAAGAAATAAGACTTGACAAAGTGAAGGAGTATCATAAAAAAAATCTTGTATTTGTTGCTTTGTATCATGGGACGATTGAGTTCAACATTTTTAATTTCTTGCTTTCTTTTGTTGGTTGGAGATAATGCTCTCAAAGCAATCCCATTAAGAACTCTTGTAATACCCAAAAACCGCGCATTAGATAGTGAAAGTTCGTCAAGGGGCTCAAAGTGTCACTTGCACTTTCACATAGGACACACCTAGTTTATTTTCTCATATGTTTCTTGTTTTTCTTTACTTCTTTCTTGTTTATTTTCTTGTGTTCTTTTATTTTTAAGTCTCAGTGATACTTAGGAATCCTCTTTATGTTGAAATAAGGGGAAACTAAGTTCAAGAGGGGGTGAATAGTACTTAGAAAGATTTTTGCAAATAATTGTTTGCAATAATTGAGACAGAATTTTAACATATTGTTTTCCAAAACAAGAGATTGATTTTATAGTTGAAATACACTGATATAGAAAATGAATTTGTTTTATTAAAACGTAATTGATTAAAATATTTAACATACAAATCTTTAAAACACAATCATGTAAATCATAAATACAATTTGAAAAGTTCTAAAAGAATTTTAAAAGAAAAAATATTTGAATTAATTTCAATAGGTTATTTTTGGAATTAAGAGATTGTTCTTATGATCAAGAATTATAGAAAAGAGATTTTTACAGATTATATGACAAGTGTAGAATTCAGAAGTATCAATCAATGTTTTTAAGAAAACCTTTGATTATATCAAAATTAATGAAAGCTTCTTAAGCTATGAATTCTTTCAATTTATATTGTTAATCGGTAACTAATACAAATTGATACAAAATATATCAATATTCAATGTAACACCCAATATCACTTATCACAGTAGTTTCAGTTATTATAGAGAATCAAACAAGTCTGTAGAGAAAAAAAACAACAGATTATTTTTTAAAACACAACCGATTGATTATACCAGTACAAATTATTATGCAGAAATATTATAAAGCAATGATAAAGAACACATAAAAGACACCAAGATTTTGAATACATTTATTTTTTGTTTATTAAGTTTTTGTTTTCTTATTTAGATGAGTTAGGTAAATGGTCTCACAATATTATTCTCATGAAACATGCATAATAAGATATGGGTAAAAAAGATATAATGATGTTTTGATTTTCAGTAAAATTTGAATTTTAATCATACTAATAAATTGACTAATAAAATAATTCATTAAATATATACAATTTTTTAAGCTAATGCATGTAGACACGTGATTACTATTCTAATGAAAAATAATATAAAATAATATATATAATAATACTATATTTAAATTTTATTATAAAAAAAAACTAAGATTTGACTACTACATTTAGCCTTTGATGAGTATTGAAATCTAAACAATCTATACATTTTATAAAGACAAAAAATATATTAAATATTAAAAAATCATTATCAAAATATGGGGCTACATAAAGAAATCTTGGGGTATAAAAAGAAATTTTAAAATAAGCGGATTATGTGGACCAACCCGTCCTGCCCCGTACTTGGTCTATGCGAGCTGCGAATTATACAGGAGCGAGCCTGAGTAGACTAACGGGTTAAAATAGGAAGCTCGCCTCGCCTTTTTACAACGGATCGACTCGCCCCGCTTTGTCATTCTTATCAACAACTAAATGAAGATTGAAGAATCCTTAAGACTGCAACGTACATATTCCAGAAGTCTATATAAATACTTCAAGAACGCACAACACAACAACTAAGTGCATAGAAATTATATACATAAGTGTACAGAAAAAATTGTGAAAAGTTATGTGTAGAGATAGGATGTGTTGTTATCCGTGTGTGGAAAGAGAGGGGGGTACAGAGGAGGGTAGAAGGTGATGTTAGTGGAAAATGGGATAGAAAGTAAAAATATTTTTCACTTTTACTTTTAAATCTTTGTCAAAAAGTTTTGTTGCTGTCAAGGTCTCTTCAATATTAACTCTAAGTTCAGTTTATCCTTTTGTCAGACAAAACAACTATTCCTTTCAAAAGTGTGAGACAAACTTGTCACTATGGATCTAGCCTTTTCCTCTGCAGCAAACAAAATTTCTAATTTAGACTTTGGTCTCAATATCTTTGTATTGAGAATTTGAACTGTTGAATATGTTTTCCTTCCTTCTTCCTTAATCTATATATATCAGAGTATAAAGATTTTTGGAGTCATCCAGTTATGGATTTCCATGTATGGTAAAGTAGTTGTCCTAACTAAGGTAACTTCTAGTAAGTAGAAAGTGGAAAAGGATTTTATACCGATATTGCATCAGAACTAAACTCTGATGAAAAATAATAAATAAATCATGTAACATTCAAAATTCAAAGCACTAGTTTAACTAGTAATTTTGGTTGGCTTCTTTCTTACACCATTTGGAATTGTCTCTATGAGAATTATAGCTTTGCTAATTCTTAAGGTATTAATGCCATATATCAAATTCATTAATAATTATACATAATAGCAAATTATGTATTACCAATATTGATAAAATAAAATGAAAATTCCATAAGATTCTCTCCCTCCATTTAAATGGTTAACCTTGCCAACATAAATTTTCCAGGACTTAGTTTTGACACATTGGTTATTGTAAACCTTGTTTCACATTGGAAGTATTTACCAAATTCTTTTAATCATATGACAACATATGGTCGAATGATAATGTAAATTAGTTTTAAAATAGTATATCAAAATTAAACTTTTCACTAATCATTTTTACCATCATGCTTGAATTATGAATTGTTGGATTTACCATTTTTCTACTTTACTGTTTGGTCAAACTCTATAAAAATTGAGATAGATTTAAAAAAAAAATCCATAAGTGAAAATTAGCTTATGCATCAACTAATTTTTAGACGTTCTTTAATATACCTTTTCTTAAGATGTATTTGAATCCACTTATCCACGGTTAAGATGGATGTGGAAGTGGATAAGTTACATATTTATATCAGATCATTTGAAGGAGACAGTGCGAAAATACGAACGAAGAGATACTATTTTTATTTCTTCTCTTAATTGCACTGATTTACGATAATATACACAAAGATATAAAAATTTACTTAATTATGTTTTAAATATATTATTTTATTTATAATTTAAATATTAAATTCTTTTTTAAATATATTAATTTATTTATTATTATATATAAATATAATTAATTATATATATAATCAATTATATATTTTTAAATATATTACTTTTAAAGAGATATATATTTGATTATATATATAAAATCGATTATTTTACTTTTAAAAACGAACAAATCGATTCTATATATTGAATAGATTCAACGTAATATAGAATTATAAATCAATTATATGGTATGATTATAATATATAATTCATTATATACATACATATATAATTATATACTATAATATAATAATATTAACTAATAATAATATTATCAATAATTATAAATATTAATAATTATTATAATAAATATATATATATAATTATTTATAATAAATATTTAAATTTATATAATAAAAATAATATAAAATTTTTATTTTATAAATATATTTTGTATAATAAAATAATTTTAAAATATATTAACTTCTTTATAATAATAATTATTAATATTATTATATATATAAAATATATTTTTTATTATTATTAATATCATTATATACATAATATACATATATTTATGTAACAAAAAAAATTTAATTATACTATTAATAACAACATATAATAATAAATAATGAAAATAATAAAATAAAATTATAATATTAATAAAATATATATAATTATATAAAATAATAAGTGTATATAATTTTATTATTATTTTAATATATTTAACAATATTATGTTAATTTTATAGAAACATAATTTTTATTATATTTTTTAATTTAAAATATTTTAATTATTTTTTTTTATATAACAATTTTTAGTTGTTACCTATGAAATCATAGTTTTTCATTAAAAATACGGACAGATATTAAATATTAAAAAAATAAATTTATTAATATAAGTAAATTTATAAACTTATCTTTTATATCTTTAAACTAATTTCTAAATCTCCTTCTTCAATAAATCATTCTCATAAATCTATTTAACATCTCTCAATTCAAACAATCTTAATATATGCTTTTAAATATTCACACATCCATTCTCTGAATTTCTTTTCCAATCCAAATACATCTTACTGTTTATTTTCTATTTTACACTTTAGTCAATTTAACTTATAGAGAAACTCATGTAATTTTTTCTTCTTATATTTTCTCTTTTAGGTCTATTCAAATAAACTCTTAAGCCCATTTCTTTCTAAATCTTAGAAACAATTTTGCTAGTTTACTTAGATTACTTAATAAAACATAACAACGAGTACCAAACCAAACTAATGAAGTCAAGCACAAGTGTCAAACTAAATTAATCATATAGATACCGAGTCTACAACTTCTAACTTCATGCCAGTAGATCGAATAAACCGTCTAAGTTCAGGATCTACATGTTGAATGTTCCTTTCATAGCCAAAGATCAAAATCTCTGAAACAAGTTTTTCAAGATCAGTTAATACAGATGAACAATTAAATAGGCAATCACAACATTCAATTATAATAATATAATAAGAAAAGCCAATGTGTTGCAATTAACTAAAAGTAATTAGCTATATATGGAACAATATATCAAAGATGCGAAAAAGGGTAAGAGAGATATTGAACAGTATATAAGAGAACATAAGGCACAACAAATGATATTGTACTACTTTTGTATTATTTTATCCACTTTAAGATCCTGGCATAACAAACTACAAGGAACAACATACATATTTACAATGAATTATTAAATAACTAAACCCTAAACAACATACTAACTTATATATTCACTAAAAAAAATTATTAAATAAAAACTAATTTTAGATAAAAAATAATTAGTCATTATATTGACTAAATTATATATTATTTTATAAATTAAAAAAATTATTGGTATCTAAGTAATTTCTATTATTATTAAAATTTATAAATTGTTTTCTAATTTGGTATCTAATTAACAATCAAATTTTAGCTACCAACTACTTTAATTCTAAAATTGTTAGCTAAAACCTTACTAGCTAATTAGATACCAATTTAGAAATTAGTTTATAAATTTAGAAACTTTAAATACCAATAACATTTTAGTCTACACAATAGTACCTAATTTAGTCAGTATACTAATTAATTATTTTTGTCTCTAAAAGGGCTTTCTATTTAATGATTTTTTAGTAGTGATTGCATGTATGAGGTCCAAGTGTTTTCAATATCTCAATCACTTCTAAAGTGAATTAGAAAGTCAATCATGAATTCATTAATTTTTCATTAAGGGGATAAAACTTATTCTCGCAAGTGGTCTCCCATATTATATCCCTATGACTGCAACTTCTTAAATTTTGATAATCACAAAGAAATGAGGGGGGTTCTTCCTGCAAACAATACTCTAACGATCAAGTCAGTAAGAGCATAAAATTTATCAGTGTAACATGTATTTCTTAGAATAATACTTATCTTTCTTTTTTGCGGTCATCCACTGGTTATAGAGTTTTTTGGATGATCTCCTCCCATTTATCTTTTATCATCAAAATACATGAATAAAAACCATCGCATATGAATAAAAGATCTTATCAATCAATATTTCATTAGTTTTCTGCCTATCTCCATGTATTTGAAAGATAAGGAATTCCTGATATCTTGGCAAAATTTTAGGAGATAAATAAGGGATGAAAAACGCGTTTCCTACCCGAAAAATACCAATAGCTTAACCATATTAAGTACTTACCTGACTACATCACATTGGTTTTATGTCCGATCAAGATCATATCGACATATAACTGATATGACAGGGACGATACATAGCTGATAAGTGTCATAATTCAGTAATATTTAATACAAAAATAGGCACTTATGGACTTTAATTGATAAAATAGTTATAATTCAACCCCTAACTTAGGAATTTTAACCTTTTTTACATATTTTTGGATTATAAGATGTATATGAACGATTTTTTTCTCAAATTTGTATTAATTTTAGGAATCTAGGAGAAAATGAAGATAAAAGGGCTAAAGCAGAATGGACAAGTTGAAGACAAGATGAAAAGACAAAGTTGGAACATTCAAAACTCGTCCAAACTAGTTCAAACTCACATAAGCAAGATCACTTCAAAGGAACTCGACCAAGGCTCGCTTAAGCGAGTTCACTCCAGTGAAGTTGGACTTTTTCTCGTAAAACTCGCTTAAGCAAGTAATATCTCGCTTAAGCGAGATGTCAATTAGCCCAAGCCCAATTAGGTTAAATAGAAGGCATGAGGCATAACCCTAAACATCATTGGGAGGAACCAAAGGAACGAAACCTTAAAGCCTTAAAGGAGAAAGTCAACAAGGAGAAACGCTCCAAATCATCTTTTCTTATTGTCTATGCTTGTAATAGCCACCAAGAGTGGCTAATTCTTTCCTTTGGGATTAACAGTAATATGTTCAAACTCTTATGTATTGAGGTGTTATTTATGTATAATATTCAGTTATTGATTAATGGTTGGTATTATCATCTTATTCTCAAAGCTTGAAACTATTCATAATTTTGATACTTAGATTTGACAAGAAAGTACTTCTAAGCAACTGACCTAAATGATAATACTTAACATATTTGAATGTCAGGAATATATTTGAAATGTTAATTTCTTTATAACATTTGTTCGTAAGGATAAAGTGATTTTATAAATATGCAAGGAATCAATATTTAGAAGACTCTTTTAATAATTTGTATGCAAGGAATCGATATGAATGATTTTTATATGTGCATCAATGTTAATCAAGATGGAATGATATATTTTAAAAACTACAGACAAGTGAGAAAGATTAAACTCATTCCCAATTTTCTTAATTCAGTTATTTTACTCATTTATTTTGTTTTCATTTAATTTTCACGCAAATTTATGTCAATATCTTTCAAATCAAACTATTGTACATATTCTTATACTTAGTTAATGATACTATTAGGATTTTAAATAAATGTTCCTTGTGGATTTCATATTCGTCCTTAGGGACAAATTATTACTTCTGACTCAGTTCACTTGCCGTAAAAGAGACATCAATAGCCCCTTAGTCTCGAGCCAAGCGAGCAAGGAGAAGAGGCTTTCGTCAATGTTCACATGAAAAGACCCTTTGCATCAAATGCAATTTTGCATGTGGCTCAAGACACCTCATGACAATATGTGGGTCTGTTAGTTATAAATGTTTATGCACATGTGTCACTCATCCAACAGTTTATAAAAAATAAACGTTTTAGTTACCCTTTTCTTTAAAACAAAAAACCTTCACTTTCTCTCCCTCCTTTCATACTCCTCCTCCGTTTATGTTTTTCATATTCCTCCTATGTTGTCGGAGCTCCTCATATTCATTTGTATCCTTAGGTACACTTTATCTTCCTTTCACTGTTAAACATCTTTTTGGTGGTTGTTTTACTATGCCTTCTAGTTATTATTTGTTTTCGCGTATTCTATAAAATGGATTGTTCTTTTGTTTATCTTTGGGCTAAAAGAGATGTGATCATAGAAACATCTTTCTATACCTCTTGGGAAAAAGTTAGAACTTTCCGGGAAACTGGTTCCATTAGTAAGACTGATGAGAACCTTATCCAGGTGGTTGTATGCGGCCAAGATGAATCGGTTTGCAGGGATGAGTCCATTGATCCCGTCAATCCCTTTTCTTTTATGATACTATTTTCATTAAGTTAGGGTTACGTCTCCCTTTGGATTTTTTTGAGAAAGAGTTGCTAACCGAGTTGAATATTGCCTTTATCTGAACAATTGGGCCTTTGATGTGATTCCAATAGCCACATAGAGAAAGGTTCTTGACCTTCTTAGGAATCAACTTGAGTTGGACAATAGTTAGGCACTTTTTCTTAGAATTGGATCATTGTTCTAAGTCAAGAACTCT
>Ga0123342_1006052_pt1 | contig 17037 bp, 13 predicted proteins | sample Turbeawhitnodule_FD_89960 | JGI IMG/M metagenome (GOLD analysis project Ga0123342, IMG submission 89960) | Root nodule microbial communities of legume samples collected from Mexico - Turtle bean Mexico white nodule | ecosystem: Host-associated > Plants > Roots > Nodule | place: Mexico: Nepantla... | reverse complement strand
GTTCTTCATTACTACAGTACAGTGCTTTCATGATTAAGACTAGTACAACATCCTTATCATGCACGGGTCAATGTGTTGGGTTGCAATTATATTGTATAAAAGCAAATGATAGATAAAAAAAAAAACTATTAAGCCAAGTACTGAACACTAGTATACGATACTAAAGAATAATAGTGATATATTAAATTTACAGTAAGAATAAATACATCACAATTTATGGTTTAAAATCGTAAATAAAACATAGCTAACATGATAGAAAGGAAATAATAGAATAGCATTTAAAAATAATTAGAAGCAGGGTTGGAAAACGAAGATGCAAGTTAATTTTTGTAAAAATATAATGAACTACTTATCTGCAGAAATAGAGAAAAATAAATTGCAGTGTAAAAGAAATAGAGGTTGATGAAATGTTGTGAGGTAAAAGAGAGTAGGAATAGAATGGCATAAGTGATTAAAAAGCAGTGAGATAATTTTGAGTTGAGTGTGTTCTTTAAATATTGTATAATATGTATGCAAAAGGGGGAAATCAAAGGTGACCCAACTTTGCAAACCAAAGGGAATGAAACTTGTAACTATTTCTCCATTTTTTTTATGTGTAAAAGAAGTAACCGATATTTTTGCAAATATTTTGGACATACACACCGTAAAAGGAAACATTTAACGTAAAAGAAAGTAAATATGAATTTGTTTAATAGCTAACAATAATGATTTAGCATAAATAAAGTATTTTTTATTAAAATTTCACTAATTTCAATTACAAATAAACTTAATGTTAATTGATTTCTTTTACATCCTTCGTTTTATAGATTTGGATTACACACTCTCATGCTCAATACACCCAATAAGTTTTATAATTCCCAAAAAATATTTTTTATAAAAAATTAAAATGTTTGAAGGTATAGTTGAAAAATATGTTTTTGTATATTTTGGATTATGTAATCTGATGTTTGGATTAATTAAAATGTTTGCGTATTTTTCGGATTTGATAATTTGTAATGTTTGTGTATCTTTCTAATTGAATAATCTCGATCTTATTCTCGAATCTAGTAAAATATTTGATTTATAATACAAACTTATATTCTAGATGGTTTAATTTGGAACATGTTTTTTTTAAATATATATTTCAAATTTCATAATTTGAAAATTAATTTATGATTTGAACATTTTTCAGATTGGTAGAATTTGGAAGTATTTTTCTAAAAATACATCCATAATTCATGAAATTTTCTTGAATTTTGAAAAAAATTACATTCCATAATTTGAAAGCTTTTTATGTATTAAATAATAGTTTTTAGATTATGTAATATAAAATGTATTTTTTAAAAAAGTATTATAGATTATGTAATTTAAAATTCTTTTTTAAATTCAAAAAATACTACTGAATTATAGAATCGGAATGTATTTTTTTAGTTAAAGAAAAATATATATTTTCATAATTAAGTATGGAGGTGTCACGAAGGAGTGAACGAAGAAGCAGTCAACTTAATCTATTATTATCTTTTGTTTTCTGACCTCAATCCCATAATATTTTTGTAAATTATATTTATCTATATGTTAAATCAACATGCATAAAATTAAAATTACTTTCATTAACACAATTTAAATTTTAAGAAATATATATTTTTATTTATTGTTTAAAAGATTTTTTAAAGATTTTTTGAAGTGAACAAAAATAACCCGCTGATACAATATAAAATTTAAAAATTTTAAACACGTTTAAAAGAAGAGACAAAACTGATCCAATAGAGCTCTACTAATTTTAACCTAGCACGAACTACCTTGTCACCAGTTAACTCATACTGATCAGAATAAAGGAAAAAAATTATTGATGGCAACTATTTTCACTGGTTAGAGATCTTTGTTGCAATTGTCTGAGGCACCAAAGCAAGATTATACTCCAATATTTTATATCTTTAAAATACTTGATTCGTCTCTTGCTAACTCGTCTAATTACCTATGTAAAATTTATAATGTATCATAAGATTAATAACAATGAAATTTTTAAATTTAAATTAAACGTAAGAGAAAAGAAAAGAAACATGAAAATTTGTTCAACAAGCTAACCACTGCATTTAATCTTCAATTTACCAGTAAGTAAATTCCAAGTAGTCGTATGCTAGAAATTCTACAGATTGAAACACAAAAAGATCAATAGCTTGAGTATAGGGATTTGGGGTCAATCATCAACCACATTACATGAACAAGTTGGGTTTCTTGGCCTTGTATGTGGTCTTGAGCTTCCTAGATGGTGGCCTAATTTTCTTGAAGACCAATGGGAACTTGATTTTGGAGTTAAGGAACTGTTTGGTGCTCTCCCTCTTGCAGAGTTTGGCTGGGATGGTGGCAGTCTTGATGATTTGGATGCAAGGAGACCTGACCCTGTGACGAGAAGCCATCTCATTGTACATATGCTCAACCGCACCATTTAGAGTAGTGTCACGAAACTCCTTATACATGTTATGATAACCGGTCCTACTCTGATACCTCAACCATATCCCATAGTTATTAATCTTGGTTGGGTTCTTCTCAAAAATCTGCAAAATAAAACATCATTCAGATTGTTTGTAAAGGCAAAAATAGTTTGTCAATAGAAAGCTAAAAGTACAAAATGTATCTCAAACAGAGTTGATGAAATAAACTGTAAAATCCAAAACGGCTATACAGCACAAAACACAAGGATGTCCATAAGAAATCTAAGGACAAAAAACTACCCACTCTAAACATGCATAAATATAACATTATTGACAAACTAACTTAATTTAAAAGGTAACTGACAGCAAAAAAAAACATCAAAGCTATACATTTCGAAAACTCTGTATAATCATTATAAATTGATTGAACTAAAAATGTAGTTCACAAAAAAAGGCTTACAAGTATTTCCAACAGTAAACCTTTCCATTGAACATTATTTTTTGTCCAGATACGAAGTTGAAAGGCAAATTCACGGACTAAAAACATAGTTATCCTAAACGGAAGGAAAAATGGTGTGCAAAAAAGCAAACTTCTAACAAAGCGGTGTGTGGAAATCAAACATGGTATTTCACACAAAAAAAAAGCATCACTGAGAAAACCCCCTTCCATCTCATTGAAAGCCAATTTCAGTTCCTAAAAAATTATTTATCCACAACGGAGAGACAAAATTTGTAAAAGAAGGCTTGAAATGGAGTAATGTATCATTTAAAGACAATCTTAAGCTAAATCATTAGCCACTCTACCAATATATTTCACCGCCTATTTCACAAAACGTTGTAGTGAACATAAATATTTAAAGCAACTATCCAAACCAATAACTCAATTAGACACACTGTACAATACCAACATTAAACAATACCCACAAAACAAGATACCTTGGTACCATTAACCACCATTCAAGCTACCAAATCATACCATCACTAACTAGAATGTAAAATCCTATGTCTTATAATGCGACAAAATAATTTAATACAACAAAAATCGTGGCATTTCATCATTACTTTCAATGACTAGAAAAAAACATATAATCATCAACATTTGGAAATTAAACGTCTAAAAGGTATAGTACCTCATTGATAGCAAGCATTTGACCGTTGCTCTTCTTGACCTTCTTGAGCTTCCTCAGGAAATACCTAATCATAAGCAAAAACATTTAAACATTAAAAAACATAATCTACAAAATTCAGAAACGGAGAGAACTAAATCCGAATGCCAGAATCTAACAAACTCCGTACATATCAAGAGCAAGATGAACATTGCAAGAAAGATCTCACAAAAATAAATAAAACAGAATGTCTATAAACATCAGAGAATGTACGAGTGACAAATGTGTTTACCAGAACTTCGATTTTGCGCGAACCTCGTTGGTGGCCCAAAGCTTCATGCGGTAAATCTTAGGGTGTTGATCTGCCTCTGTTGGGAGAGCCCTCCCAACGACCTGGTACTGGTGAAACTACAAAACACAAACAAACATTACTCAGTGAGAAATCATTTCCATAGTTAAACGAAAATCGAACGCCAAATTGTATGTATTATACGCACCCTGAACGTAACCATTTTTGAGAGAAGACAACAAACGAAGATCACACACACTCTCTCCTGCTCAGTCGGGCGCTATGTGGAGCAAAGTAGGGTTCTTTTTATATAAAGAGACTCCAAACCCTAACTTTTAATTTGGAGCACTGGCTTGGGGTTCGGGTTCGGATTCGGATTCGGATTCGGATTCGGATTCGGATTCGGATTCGGATTCGGATTCGGGTTCGGATTCGGGCTCACCTATATTGGGTTGATGTCGTTTCTTCATGCATTCATACATTTTTTTTCCACCTTTACAGACCACTCTCACTCTTTTTTCTTTGTATTTTTTTTAAGTAAGCAATGGCAGTAAAATTTATTTCAATTATTCATAATTTTGGTGTATTTTAATGGAGTACATGTATATTATATTCTAAAAAGATAGTCCATAACCTATTTTTAGAAAGAAGAGTTATGAATTTTGGATTTATATTTTTCCGAAAGTCAAAAAATGTTATGGAATGACTTTTTGGATTTCCTATTCTGAAAACACATTTTGCTTCTGCAACACTCCTTATTATAGAATCATCCAAAACTATTAAGAGTAATTTGGTATTTTGAAAAATATAAGGGTTTAAGAAGAAACACCCTGGGTTGACTATTGTAAGACCCAAAGTTTTTATCTTATGTCAATTTCTTCTTGCACCATATCACTTTTTATGTGCACCAAACACAACTTTAAAAACCCCTTTTTGCCCTTGTTTTCTTTGTTTTTGAAAAAAGGTATGAGGAGTTTGGTGTCCGTTTGAGGTGCTATTGGTGCAATGTTGGTGTGGTGGTGGATGGAATGTTATTCTTAGTTGCGATTCACATTGTTCTGAGGTAAGACAACACATTAATCTTCATTTTTGCGTTTTTTTAGCTGAGATGTTCCTGGATAACGATATCCGGAAGCCTGAAACTTATAGATGCATGAGTTAGGAAGGCAATGTCAATAACTTCGGATATAAAAATCCATAAGTTAATTTGATTTCCATTTTAAGGTTCCAAATGCACATGCCGAAAGTGAAATTTGAGTTCTAGATACCTATATCCAAAAGGAGTATTTGAGTTATGGATATGAATATCCGGAATGGTTTTTTGGGGTCCGTATTTCTACATTTGGAAGGTTTTTTTTAGGCTTACGGATATTAATTTTTAGAAGGTAACTAATATGTTGTTTTTTTTCAGCATTGCTAATTGATACAACGAACTCATACATGAGAATTTCAGGGGAGAATGATTTGTGGGATATATTAGATGATGTTGATATGGAACAGTCAATAACTTATAACGCGTTAGATAATGAACATAGACACATGAGTGTAGTGAGGCGTTTACTACAAATGAGGTAAGATAAATGTTAGACGTGTGAATTGTAGTTTATGAATGATGTTAAAAATTGGCATATGCTATTGTAGGTATTTCGTAATCGAGATGAGTTGTTAGGGTGGACGAGAAGTGTTGACTATAGTTATGGATTTGTTATTGTTATATTAAGGTCTGATACATGGATGGGGCAACGAGGAAGGATGACGTACGTATTATTAGGTTGTGAGAGAGGAGGTAAATACAAAAGTATAAAAAAGACGTAAATATCAGTCGAACTGAAAGTAGGAAGTGTAAGTGTCCTTTCAAATTGAGAGGCAAATCAGTCAAGGGTCGATGATTGAATTAATTTGTGGTTCTCACAATCATGATTTGGCAGAGACATTGGTGGATCATCTATATGCTTGAAGATTAAGTGTTGAGGAAAATGTTATGGTTGAGGATATGACTAACACTTCAGTGAAGCCAAGAAATATTTACTAACCATGAAAGAGAGAAATGAGAAGAATGTAACGACGATAAAACAAGTTTATAATGCAATGAGTGTTCACCAAAGATCACAATGAGGTCATAGAACATAAATGCAACAATTCATGTTGTTATTGGAGTGAGACAAGCATGTGCATTGGTGTAGGTGTGAAGAGGTTTCAAATGTTGTGCAAGATATATTTTGGACACCCCCAGATTCAGTAAAGCTGGTAAACTCATTTAACATTGTCATATTGATGGATAGTACGTATAAAAAAAAAACAAGTATAGGATGTTGTTACTTGAGGTTGTTGGGATTACATCAATTGGTTTGACTTTTTCCGTTGCATTTTTTTACTAGCAACTGAAAAGAAAAAAATATTTTTGTGGGTCTTAGACAAACTTAAAGGGTTGTTTTTTAAAGTTGATTCATACCCTAAGGTGGTGGTATGTGATAGAGATATTACCTTAATGAATGCAATCATAATCGTGTTTCCTGAAGCTTATAATTTGCTCTGTCGATTTCACATTGATAAAAATGTGAAAGCAAAATGTAAAATGTTGGTGCATCCAAGAGAAGCATGGGATTAAGTAATGCAAGCTTGGGGATATGTTGTGGATTGTGATATTGTTGATGCCTTTGAAGATCGTTAACATGGAGGGATTCTACCAACAAATCATCGCTACATCTGCATCTAAGGTCTGATGCGTGTAAGATTAGCCAACAATGGGTAGATGCAACAAATTTGACACATCAAGAGTGATGGATATCTCCCCAATAGGTAAATGAAATGTGTTTGTCTCTGCAAGCCACCACTCTACAAAAGCACAAAGCAATCCTCGGTCTAAATTCTCATAACTAGCATGAACCAAACCACCTAAGCCACACATGTCTACTGCAACCTTTATGCGCTCATGAAGTGTTCCTAACTTATTTATCTTTCTCCCATGAGAAACGACCTTCAGCTCACCATAATCCTACAGTAATCAAGATATATCATCAAAAAATACATACATACATACATAAGACACTCAATTATAACACATTCAATTAATGTTCATTACTTACCAAAGCATCACATAACTGTCTGGCCACATGATCTTCATAATTAATCAGTAATGATTTATTCATTGAACCTCTTGAATAACCTTCATCATCAATTTCAACTTCTTCTTGTTCAATATAATCTTCAAAGTTCTGATTTGGAATTGAAGTATTAGGACCACCACGCCTTCTTCTCACAAATACAGTTGGTCGCACACGGTCCAAATTAGAAGATCCTCTTCCTCTAGTCCTCAGCATCTTACTATTCATAAAATACCATCAAATCAAAAATAAAAATTGTCCCCTAAAAAACTAATAGGTTATTAAGGGTAATTTGAGGAACTAATCGTTCCAAACTGAAGACCAAATAAAACACTTGTTCAATAGTGCATTAAACCAAAACTACAAAGCTAAAAGTAATGACTAATATCGTAAAGAATGAAAAAATTGATTTATTCCTGAATGTGTAACAAATTTAAATTAATCACTAATATTATAAGGCCAATTTTGAGATAAAGACAGTAGGAACATCATTGAGGGCACAAAAAAACGCACACAAGTTTACTTATGGATTTCCAAATCCATAACTACTAAAAACACATTACGAATGTGCTCATCCACGACTCATATGGATATTAATATCCAAAACTAATCAAGCAACACATTATTCAGAACATAAGCATCCAGAACTAAACCGAATATACGTATCCAAAGCGCATAACATAGTTATGGATATGCATATCCAAAACCCACAAAAAACGCGGAAACTAATCGTTCTACGACGCGCCTCCTTCTCCGATGCCTTTTCGCTATGCCTCCACTCTCTGTCATTGTCGCAGTGCCTCAAGAGCTGACACAATCCAAGTAGCCAAGCAGATGACCAATGACTCAAGAGACAATTCACACTGTGAGCAGTCATCTTAGCAATCAAGACAAGAACCCACCAAATATCATACGAACCTCAGTAGAAGAAGAACTGGGCATAGACCAAAATATCAAATGTTCTTTCCCCTGGTCTTCTTAAAAGACAAAAACATGTTTGTAATAAATTGGGTTCACTTTGGGGGTCCAAATAGAAATGAGTTTGTGCCACACTCACTTTTTCAAGACAAGGCATTTAGGTATAGGAAGGTTGACATACCTTCTAGAAGACCTAGCTAAGGGGCGGTTTTGACCATGGTCAACCCCCCTTGGTCGCCCTTCTCTTATTACCATTCTACCATTTCCCATCTTGCCCACCAAGGCACCATTTCCTATAAATAGGGTGTCTTGTCTCATATATTCACACATTGAAAATTGAAGTAAAGAAACTCTGCTTGAGTGAATTTGTGAGTCTGAGCACTTTGAGTTATTTGGGTCTTATCTTGGGTGGGTAATATCCCAAGTAGCGACTCTGGGTCTTATATTGGGTGGGTAATATCTCTAGTGGCGGCTCTTGCATCACTAATCTTGGAGTCTCTCGGCTCCAAGTGGCGTGACTTCCTTTCGTACCATAAGATCTCTTCATCCCTTCCTCTTGTTATTTTTATTTACGTCTTCCCCTCATCCCATATACATCCTTTTCCACTCTTTAATTTGTTCTTCTTCTTTACTTGTTCCCTGTCTCTAATTCTGTTGCATCTTTTGTCACCTAATAATTGTCTTTTTCTCTTTGTCCTTATGAAGTGAATCTTCACACTTACTTAACCACTTGGTTAAGTTCGTGTCCAGTGGGAATCTTCTTAAGGTTCTCACCTTAAATTGCTAATTCCAAAAATCACAACAAAAGTGAAACCTTTAAAATATGCAATCTAAAATCAACTCACATCAAGAACGCTGCCTGAATCCTGGTTGGGTCTGTGTAAGAATTTCGGATGAGTTCTGCCCATTGCTCCGTAAGAATGAGCGCACATTGTTCTTGGTTGTGGGGTGTTGGGTGCACTTAAATATAACCTAGTTTCCACTTCATTAAGAAGAGTATTATAGTAGTTTTCATTGACATGTCGTGTGCCAATCTGAAATGATATGGTGTAGGGAGAATTTGCCTTATCTTCTTTATGACAATTTTTTGGCTCCTTCATCCTACACATGTTTCTTCCTACATCCCTTAAGTTATTGTGGTACCCCAATAAATTTTATAATTTCAAAAATATTTTTTTATAAAAAAGTTAAAATATTTGAAGATTTGGTTATGAAGGTCTATTTTAGATTGTGTAGTAATGTGATTCTCTCAATTACATTATCCATAATTAATTAAAATGTTTGTGTGAGATTTAAGGTTTTTGTAATTTTTTACTTAATGGCAAAAACTATTTTCCATATGGAGTGAGATAAGAACGTAGTTGTTGGAAGAAGTAACTTAGTTTTTTTTTAGCATTACCCAATAAAAATTTGAGAATTGTGATTGAATTACTTAATTTAATTTAATTCGACATCTTAAGAAATATGGGACAGAAGTTGTGAGTAATTTGTTTTATTTATAAGTTCAGATATATATTGAAAGAAAACATAACCAGACAAGTAAGATTAAATGGGATTCTTTAATTGATTTTGTCGGTTTTAATAGTGAAATCAAATTCTAAAATTCTCACAATATTACTTGTCTTAATCTTCGTCCTCAACTCTTACTTCTACATCTTCGTAATCTCTGTAACACAATACAACGTAGAACAGTTTGCATAATGTTATAATATTTTATTTATCTAAGGACAAAAGGCAAATGAGCACCCCATTACCGAGACTATATACTAAGTACAATATTATTCAACAATTCAATACTATATACTAAGAATAATCTTTTTTTATTATTTTTTAAGAAAACATTATTTTTTAAGTTTTAAGTAAGTGGATGGTTAATTGGATTGAGAAGTTAAAATATTTTTTCATTATTTTGAAAAATTATATAGAGGTGTTCTAAAATTAAACTAAAATAAAATACTTCTTATTCTTTGTAAAAACATACATACTTAACTGTAAACTAACACCTATTCTAACTTAAAAAATATATTATCTCTTTTCATTCTGCTATATTGATTTTATGTTTTTCTAATTCATTTATATATAATAACTTATCATGGAGAACAGATGTTCGGACACGACAAACCTATAAAAAAAAAATACTTGTAGGAATCTTATGATAATTCATATTATAAAATGATATGCATTAAAAAGATAGATATTTATTCGATAAAAAAAATCCATTGCAAAGTAAGCATATTTAAAAATATAAAAAATAAAACCCTTAATACTAGTAATAATATAAAACGTAATTGATTAAAAAAAGAAAAAAAAAGTTGGGTCCTTCCAATAAAAAAATCTTGAATAATTGGGTTTGAAATTATAAAAAACTACAGTAAACTTTGTCGGATGTGAAAATCAATTTCCGTTTTAAATTGTTTGCAAACTAATTTCTTAATTTGAAACACTTTTATATATGGTGCATGTACATTGTTTCACACGATATAAAATGTGTATTCTTGAATAAAGGAAAGTAAAATAAGGTGTGAATAAAGCTTTATATATATAGCATTAAACAAAAGCTCATTAGTATCAGCCTTCTTCCAGCTTTCTTCATAAAACCCAACATGACTTTGCTGGTAACCTAAAGAGTCATCATTTTGATGTCCTTACAACAGCCGTGCTCATAGCCCTCAACGTATTCAGGCATTTGATACAATCTGCAATGTGTTGTGGAGAACATTGTTTGCACAACTTCAAAAGAGAACTAACAATAAAATTAAATTAGAAAAAGCAGAAGATATTAGAAAAAACAAGATCTTAAACATTTTAAAAATAATTTGATGTAGTTCAATTTTACACTTCAATCGTGTTAAAAAAATTATACCAAATTGGATAAAAAAAATTAAATTAAATAAATATATGTAATTAATATATATATATATATATATATATATTATTTCACAGTTTCGTATACTTCATTTTAACATAAACAATCTTTGAGACCTCATATTGAATAAAATTTCTTATCTTGTTATGTTTCTCTATAGCAAGATATTAAAAAATCAAACAAAATAATGAAAAGGAGAGAATAGCCATATACTGAAACTTTAAACAACAAACAAAAACTAAAACTAAGTGACAAATTTAGAAAAGAAAATTGCACCAATAAAGCCATTTGGCATACATTTCAACTTCAGATAAAACTTAAAAGTCTATCAAGTAAATCTAAATTAAGAAATTCAAAATCATTCATCAACTTCAAACAAAGGTTAATATGTATAAATTTAGAAATTTGTTCTTAAGGACGGATATTAAACTCATAAAGAACAATTCTAAAATCTCAAGTATAATATTCACTAAATATCAAAATATGTGCAAAATTTGTTTGAGAGGTTGTTGGTATCATGAATTTATGTAAGAAATTAAATAAACAATGAACAAAAATATACAACATTCTAATTTGATTGACATTGATGCACATATAAAAATCATTCATATAAATTCCTCACATACAAAATTATTAACATTGTCTTCTAAATATTAATTCTTTGCATATTTATAAACACTTTCTTACTATTACGAATAGATGTTATAAAACAATTAACGTTTCAAATCTATTCCTAACATTAAAATATGTTAAACATTAAAAAAGTATTTTCCAGTTAAACCTAATGATAAAAAACATAAATAAATATTCAAACTTTAAGAATAAAATGATCATAACAATCTCAATCAAGACATAATATTATGAATAAATATCACCTCAACACATAAGAGTTTGAACATATTACTCTCAATCCCAAGGAAAGACTTAGCCACTCATATTGGTCATTTACAAGCATGGAAATAAAAAAAAAAAGATGCAAGTTATTTCTCCTTAACGGTTGTCTCCTCTAGGGTTTTCTATATCTAATTATCCCCCTTTGTCCTCTAGGGTTTTGTCTCACGCCTTCTATTTAACCTAATTAGATGTAGGTTAAGTGACATCTCGCTTAAGCGAGATATTACGTGTTTAAGCGAGTTTCACAAGAAAAAACTTAACTTCACTGGAGTAAACTCACTTACGCGAGTTTTGGGCGAGTTTGCTCTAAAGAACAAGTTTGCTTCTGGAGCGATCTTTCTTGGTCGAGTTTTCAGTGCTCCAACTTTGTCATTTCATCTTGTCTTTAACTTGTACATTCCTTCTTTAGCCCTTTATCTCCATCTTTTCAAAGATTCCTAAAATTAACACAAACTTAGAAATAAATTGTTCTTAGTTATCCGACTGATGATGATATTGTAGGAGGCATTTGCATCAACCAAAATATATCGAACATTTAGTGTTCGATGTGCCTCACTCGTGTCAAACATATTGAGGAAGTCAATCACTAGTGCAAAAAGAAGAAAAGGGTACTCTTTATTTAGTGTGACTTTTGCGCTACCCGCTTTCGTAAAAAACGCGGTGGCATTTTTGAAATTATTTTGATTTTCAAATGCGGCTATTTGTATAGTCGCACTTGTCAATCAAAGAGCTTTGATTTACGAAAACGGCTATTTGTATAGCCGCACTTGTAAATCAAAGCGCTTGATTTACGAATGCGGCTATTTGTATAGCCGCACTTGTAAATCAAAACACTTTATTTACGAATGCGGCTATTTGTATAGCCGCACTTGTAAATCAAAATATTTTGATTTACGAATGCGGTTTTACCTTTAGCCGCATTCGTAAATCCTTGTTTACCCTAAATTTTGAAGCGCGCCACAGACAATTTCATACTTTCTTTCTCGTCTTTGCTTTCGTTTTGTGTTTGCGCTTTGAGTTCATCTCCTTCTGCTGCATCTGCATTCCATTTGTGCCAATGTATGTTTCTTGAGCTTTCTTTCTTCCTCTTCATCTTCACAAATATATGCATAGATGTTTTCATTTTTCTTATATATGTTTTTTTTCCTTGCATTGGTGGTCTTGAAGCACTATTTCATTGGCTGACATTCGTTGCTCCGTTGCTGTTTCCCTATCCGCCGCCGTTGTTACTGGCGCTCCCGTGCTACTCTTCATGTATAATTTTTTTTGTTTTTCTTACATTGTTTAGTTTCTTGCATTGCTCAGTACTCTTTCATTGCCTTCGTGGGTTCTTGTGGGTTTTTTGGTTTGCTTCGTTGTTGCTTCCCTGTCCATCGCCGCTTCCGCTGCCGTTGTTGGCGCTCCCGTGCCACTCTTCATCAATGTTGCCTTCACACAAGATTGACGGTGTTTTAAATTTTTGAATTTTTTTTAATGTTTTGGCATATACAAGTGCGGCTATAAGAAATAATCGCACTTATAAATGGTATTTTCAAGTGCGACTATATAGCCGCACTCTTATCTCTTCGATTTACAAGTGCGTGCTGATTAAATGTGACTATACAACCGCCCTTATAAATTTAAAATATTGGCATTCCTTTCATCTTTGTGCACTAGTGAATGTATCTCTCATGTGGACTTTTGGCCCCGCAAATTTGAGTAACGAATTCGAGTATTAGTGTTTGTACAAAGAGGAAATATCCCCTGTGGATGAGTGCTTCGAGCTGATTCATTTACTCGGTTATGGTTATAGTATTGAATATATTGTAACGAGTAATGAATGTATTTATTCTTTTTTCCGAGTATGCACAATTATTTTCCAACTCTAATCTTACGTGGAAAGTGAGTTTGCTTGCAGAACGGGCAGGGAGCTACTTCCTTACACCTCTATTACCCAATTTACCACAAAGTGGCAACGGGTTAAATTACAATTGTGCACTAAAAAGGTGTGGGATGAATTAATTTGGTAATAGGCAAGGGATATTTGAGTCTGCTTGGGCAAATAAATGCTCGGTAAAATTATGATACATGTACATTCCTCAGCAATACTAAAACAGATAAGTGGCAAAAAAGAAAAAACCATAAAAACAAAACAAAAGCCAATCAGAAACAGATTAGAGAAAATAATGTAATCCCAAATTAATGTTGCAACTTGTATGGAACTGAGAACTCCGTCATTGTAGTGTATGTCACAGCAAAGCCAAACGAACGGTGGAACTAGAATGTTGTGATCTCACAAGGTGCATGAAACGTTCTCCCTCGACATATAGGTTCCAGGTTTTCACCAGCATACGAACAGAATGGTGACACTTCAACTCCTGAAAGAGGGGCAATGACATTTCATGAAAGGAAAAAGAAGAGTTAAGTAAAACAATAATCTTTGCAACTAAAAATACTCTCTCATTCTGTCGAAGATTCTCTATGTATGAGGATTATATTTACTCTCTCCTAGGATATGGACTAATAACTTACCGGTTGCATATTTAGTTTCCAAACTCGTTATTTGTATTTGTTTTTATGGTTATATATTTTTGGTTATTTTAATTTATTATATTTTTTTTTGTTATTATAATTTATTATTTTGTTTGTATTTTAATTAGTTATGATGGTTAATTTTTATTAGGAGTAGTATTTTTTATTTTCCATTATTATAATTTTTTTAATATTGAAAAATATTATATTTTCTAATAACACAAGTTTGTTAATATAATGCATATTATCTAATTAGTGTCATCACCAATTTGTTTAAGTTTTTCTAAACACTAGTAAAGTACATGTATTATATTAACATTGTAATGTATTGATGTTATATATTAATATAAGTATTTATCATAAACATGATAAACTGTAATGTATTGATATTATATATTAATATAAGAATTTATCAGATTAATTTATCATAAACATGATACACTTAGCAGTATAATTTTATTCAAAAGAAATAATATTATATATTAATTTATAATCATAAATTTTAAAAAATATTTTAATATTATTTGTAAATAAATTTTATGCTAACAAAAACAAATTTATGGTGTCAAACTAATACATGCTCACCCACACAAAACAGATAACAAATAATGTACTACAAGAAAAAAAGTAATTTTAATGGATTTATTTTTATATTATCTATGGAAAAAACATCTAGTAAATACCTATGATTGCAGTTTTCCGTACTAAACCATCCATGGAGAACATGTTTCTTGTGTATTTTTTAAATATCAGAAAAAGTCTTTCAGAACCCCTGTTAAATACCATGGGTTTAAGAACCTCCGTTAAATACCATGAGTTTAAAAACCTCCATAAAATATCACGAGTTTCAAAATTTTCGTAAAATGACTTGTCGTTTGAATAAATCTTCAACCCCATTTTCCACCATCTCCAAGGATCCTCTTGAATTCTCTCTTCCACTGTAGACACACTGCTCTTCGGCACAGGCTTAATGGCCGTTGACGACAATCCTAGCAAAGAATCACAATTCACCCACACTTATGTCTATTATATCTAAGGAGAAGAAACACTAAATAAGGCACTATCTTCTTCTTACTCCAATATTGTTTCTTCCATCACCTTATTGCCCCAACTTGGGTCACAAGCCACTACTACCTAGCTCGACAACAACTGGTGTTTATCATTGCTTTATATATCCTAAATAATTGCATTCTATAAGATGTGGGCTTCAAATTCATGTGTGTTCTTGGCTAAAGATTGCAAGAACATATTGTGATGAGATATTAACTTTATTACTTATCACTTTCACAATGAATTAATTATTAGATGCATTTTAAAATAAAAGCCTTGATTTAAAATATTTCAAAATTATGAGACTTAAATATTAACAATTATAACTAAAACTAAAATTGCACATAAAATATACGTACATCAAAAGTTAAAACAAAAGAAGTTAGGTTTTTTTTTAAGTATGAGCTCGTAACAAAAAAAAACCTAGGAATTATATAACCCAACTACCATCAATCGTAAAAAATATGCAAATATGATTGAAATACTTATTATCCAAAATTAGTTGTAAGATGTTGTAGTTTTGTCTACCACAAAAACTATCCAAGAACATAAGCAAGTTATCTAGATTCAAAGGTTAATAGAGAAAATATAAGAAAATGATAAAAAATGGTAAGAAGAAGAGATGTTTCTTATTCTCTTGTGGTGTGTTTACATCACTCAATGTATAGCAAATATATACAAGTGTATGAAGACTTTCTCTCTCCAAATTACAAGCTAATTACTAATGATGGGATTCTATAATTATTAAATTAAATACATATAATTGTGTACAATATCGCACAATATCGGACAATATCATACAATAATTGTGTATAATTTGATAATTATTATTTCCTTAATACTCCCCTCAAGTTGGTAGGTGAAGATCATGAACTCCCAACTTGTGTCGCAGCGTCAAAAACTGTTCCTTGCCCAGTGCCTTCATAAAAATATCTGCGAGCTGATACTGTGTCGGTACATACGAAAGACTGATTATTCCCGCTTGTAACTTTTCTCGCACAATGTGACAGTCTATCTCAATGTGTTTTGTGCGTTCATGAAATACTGAGTTTGCTGCTATATGTAATGCTGCTTGATTGTCACAGAAAAGTTGAGTTGGCAAGTTACATGGCACCTTTAAATCTTGCAACAGATATCGCAATCAAACTATCTCCAAAAAAGTATTGGCCATCGCGCGGTATTCGGCTTCCGCAGATGATCTTGATACGTTGGTCTATTTTTTTGATTTCCATGAGATAATAGAGGAACCAAGAAAAATACAATACCCATATACTGATCTCCGAGTTGTCTGACAACCTCCCCAGTCTGAGTCGCAATAAGCTGCCAATTACAAATTGTTCTCAGATGGCAATAACAATCATTGTCCCGGTGATCCTTTGATGTACTTTAGGACTCGAATTGCAGCATCCCAATGAGGTTTCCGTGGAGCCTGTATATATTGACTTAGGGTCCGAACCGAAAATACTATGTCAGGCCGAGTAACCGTGAGGTATATCAGTCGTCCCACAAGTCGCCTGTATTTGACTGGATCCTTTAACAACTCTCCATCGTCTGGTGTGAGTTTTAAGTTTTGCTCCATTGGAAATTTGTCTGGACGAGCACCTATGAGTCCCGTATCTTGCAAAATATCAAGCGCATATTTTCTTTGTGACATGTAAATACCATCTTTGGAACGGGAAAATTCAATCCCTAAAAAATATTTTAAGTCTCTAAGATCTTTAATGCGGAATTGTTGTAATAGACAGTCTTTAACATGCTGAATTTTTGTCAAATCATTTCTTGTCAAAAGAATATCATCCACATAAATCAAAAGGACAGTAAATGATGAGTTATTCTGTCTTGTGAATAGAGAGTAATCTGTCTTGGACTGTTGAAATCCTACAGATTT
>Ga0123342_1006051_pt1 | contig 17038 bp, 3 predicted proteins | sample Turbeawhitnodule_FD_89960 | JGI IMG/M metagenome (GOLD analysis project Ga0123342, IMG submission 89960) | Root nodule microbial communities of legume samples collected from Mexico - Turtle bean Mexico white nodule | ecosystem: Host-associated > Plants > Roots > Nodule | place: Mexico: Nepantla... | reverse complement strand
TGACAAAAAAAAAAAAAAAACTTTAAAAAAAAAAAAAAAAAAAAAAAAAAAAACACACTTAAATTTTCAAACCAAGCCTGAATTACCTGAGCTGAAGCCATTTGTGGCATCAAACAAGTCTTCATAAGAGAAGCACTTCCAAGAGGGTCTTCCATAAGGTTCTTCTTTATACGGAAGAGTCTCATGACTTTCTCCACCTTTAGGACTCAGAACTTGTTCCCTTGAACCTCGTCTTCCAAAGGAGAAGAGCCTCTTGAAGCTGTTGCTCCGAATATACCTCATTGCAATGAACAATCCAACAGGGTACTCTGTTTCATGCAGAGCAGAGCAATTGAAAACAGTGAGCGCGTTCGGGTTTCACAAACATAGAGACACGACCATTAGCGCTCTCTCGTAGGTTTTGTTTTCTTAGTTGAAAGGTGTGGCGTGAAGAAGTGCCATGTACTAGGGAGGGACCATTAGAAAAGCTTAAATGCTTTGTCTCCAATACCATCCATGGTATGCTATGATAAGTTTTCTAGATACAAATGACAAGAAAACTTTACCTGTGGAGAGAAAGGTACAAAGAAAGAAAAATAAGGATTGAATAAAGGGGTTGGAATTCTGGTTCTTATAGGGTAGCCTCGCCCTATTATCATCCTCTCTATTTAACTTGCTTTCAATATTGTTAATTCACCTAATTAATTGCCACCAGGAGTGATCCCTGCCTTTCACAATGTAATAGTAACATAACTTTATCGAATATCTTTGTCATTCTTAATCCCATCTAGAAGTTCGACATGCCTGTTCCATGACTATTTCTTCAATTGCTGATGTAATGAAAATGAATTTCTTAAATAATTTCTCAAACTCAACTTAAGAATTAGTTAAGGATAACATAATAAAACAACAAAGAAATGTAAGTGTGCATCTAATGGAATTTCGCCTCTCATTTTATTAAATATTTTTCTTGTCATTTATTTTCCTTATAAATAGTTCTAATAAATTCATGTTTTTAGATTAAAAAAAAAGGAAAAATTGGAGGGAACCCTCGTTCCATGTGTCAGTTTCTGAGTGTGCTACTATCGGTGCTACACTAGATAGCCATATCCAACTAAGGCAATGGTTCAGGTAAACTACTTTGCATTTATGATGGAAAAACTAGTTGTAATGAAAAAGTAGCTTTCATTATTGACAAATTATTTTCAGAACAAGTTTATGTTAAAAGCCATATTTATTGTATCACCGCTCCATAACTCCATTTTCAGAAATCTCTGTGATATTGGCAGCTATACTGAGATTAGTCCAAAGGTGATTGAAATTAGTTGTCATTTAAAACGTAAAATTCACTTTATATACTAAAAAAAGATTGACTTCTGTGTCCATCATAAATGAAATCCTACATTATACATGCTTTTGAATATCATCACTGTTTTCTAATAATTTTTTTTTCTTTTATAACAGAAAGGTGAGTTGAATGCTAAGCAGATATTTTGTTTCTTTACAAGAACTTTAAGAACTGTTCTTAATCATACCAGTAAAGATAAAAGTAGAATTTAATCTAAGGTGAATTAAAGATCAAAGTTAATCTTATATCACATTGAAGAATCACAAAAGGTAGGTTACATCCTATACTGAATTCTACTAGAGGAGTTAGTTCATTACTGTTTGCATTTGGATGTTTTTAGCTTTTTTTTCAAAGCTGGAAAATTGATGTTGATAATGTAACGGTTCCATGTGCCATGGTCCATAATTAGGTGGGACTTAAGAGCATGTGACAAATTATTAATCCAAAAACCAAACTAATACTACTTGAAGAAGCTGTAGGTTTTTGTTTTGGGATGAAGAACTCTTACCCTCTGGTGTATATATTAAGCCATCTTCATAAAGATGAAACATAATTAAACAGCAAAACCTGAGTTCATTGAGTGTATTTAAACAGTGGTGGAATAAACACCTAATCCCTTGACGTGTGAAGCAGTTAAATCACAGATAATTTCTTATCTTATACCCAGCAGTGTTACAGAATAATCAAAGTAATCTCACCACCACCAAACTAAAAGATTCTACACAATCATCATTAGCTAATAACAGCACTGGATAAAGTACTGTCTAGGCAATGCATGTGCTCCTTTCAAGTAACAAAACAACATGCCATTTATTTAGCATCAACCACAATTAGCTAATCAATACCTTTTGATATTGATCATATCTTATATATACAATAGGTAACCTTACTAAATTATTTGAACCCGTGATTTTAATTTAATACTATTACAAGACAAATGGATGCATTCATTTTTTTGTTCTCTGTTAAGTGGTTTAGGCACATGATATATATGTTGATGCTATTTTTATTTCATCAATAAAGATTCTCATGACTCAGTTAGAGAGAGAGAGGCTATAGAATCAAGTGAAGGCACTTTGAAGAAAACATTAACATCTAAAGAACAAAAAGTTTCCACCATAAATATTAATAATAGTAGCTAAGCATTGATATATCCCATACTAGTTGCATGTCTAGTAACTTTGGTCAATCTTGAGACCATCAAAGATTGTAATGTTATCTCCCTCACTCTTTTTCATGGTTGCAGAATAATTTTATACTATGAAAAGTTACTTTGTGCAGATGATTTTCTTAAATTTGAAGTTGATCACTGAGATAAACTATAGCACAGTTTTCTTAAGCATTGATTCTCCATTTTCTGTCATTACAATGCCAATCTTTATAACTTTTATTTTTCATTTCCTCACTTTCTTTTCTGCATTTTTATTTGAACTAGTTAGAGAGAATTGTCATCTTAAACTATCAGTGATATTCAATTTGAAATTAATTCAATCACGAGCTTGAACATATCTAACACTTATATAGTATAAATATATAAGCATCACAGGACCACTATGGTGAATAAATGATGATATTTGGTTTTCCTTTTACCATGATGTTAGAAGCGACAAAGTCCTTTTCTGGCCAACCACTTATATGTAAACATGATTGTGTGGTCACTTTTAGCCATTAAAGTTCCTTAGCTAAATGCACATGAACGATCTCCAATGAAAATTTTAACAGAAACTACAAGGCATGCTGTATGATACGCTATTTTCTATTCACGAGCTTCACATACTTCTTTTACTACGTGACTTGCATCTGTCTATTTTAGTCCCAAAAACAAAAAAATTGGTCTATTTTAGTCCCAGAAACAAAAATTTGAGAGACCCGAAAATTGAAAATAATAAGAAATCCATATCACATAAGATACTTCAAATGTGAACAATAAGAACAAACTAGGATGACATCAATGCACATTATATTATGCCTTGGGGTGTAGAAATGTGAATTCTGTCTTTTATTTGTTTGTTTCCATTTATAAGATGGCCTTTGGTACGTGGTGAAAATATGATTGGCTGAAGACAAGGAGTGATATAAAATAATGAAATTTGAATAAAATAACTTAATTGTGTTGGAAAGCACGTTGGGTGAATAAATATGGCTTACCAGCTTTACACTTTAGTGTTGTACCCAATATTGGGTTTTTGTGTTCATCAATATAACCAACAAATATCAGAAACTGACTTGTGCAAGAAATGTTTGTGACCACCTGTTAATCAATTCGATGCAAAAATCTGCATGCTCTGTTAGTAAGCACACTTTTTCTAACAAACAGCCTTTTTTGTTTGAATAAGGCCAACTTTAATTCAGATTGACAAATATTGAAATTTATACATCATAGGGAAGAAACTACATATAGTAAATTTAGCATTTTATTCTTAACATGATAATATATTAATTTGAATACAAACTAACCTGATGTTTAATTTCTCTGAATGTGTCATTTAGTTGTTCATAAGTTCACCAACAAATATGCATGCATACACAGTTAGTAATAATGATGAAAAAAAGAGAGAAATAAAAATCAGACATCTTAATGTTTCTTCTATAATCTCTCTTACCAAATATACTAAAACTAGTATTATAAACATATATTTAAAATCATGTTACTGATATTTCTCAATGATACTGTGGATTAATCAACCTGATATCTAACTCAGAATTAAGCTCTCCGAAGAAGATGGTATGATTTTAAAAAACCAAGAAACTTTTGTTTGTTGTTTTATAAGTCTTTTTTTTTCTTCTTCTTTTGTTTGTATTGTATCTGATCTGATCCATCCCTGCCAACCAGTTTTGTTTTTCATTTTCCACTTTTCTTTTGTTGGTCAAAGGGGCAGGCCAGAGAGTATCTAAATTTGCAACTGAAAACAGTTTTATGGGCAGAAGAATGACACAGTATCAACCCAACTGTATTGTTGGATTGGAGAGTTAAAAAAGTTCAAACAAACATCTAACCTTAGGCACAGTTAAGTGTTGGGGCCTTACTCACCTTTCTTCTACAAAACTACCAATCTCTTATTTATCTTTAAAATAAAAATTTATAATCTTTTATTTATGATATCTAATGAATATTAAATTTATATATATTTTTATTTAATAATAAACATACTCATTCTTGTGTTCACAGTCATACATTGTAATATAAAAATAAAAGATATATAATGTAAAAAGTACACATTTTTTAATATTAAATAACAATAAATAAAAATTTAATTATGTAAACTTTAAAATAAAATAATAATCAAATCAAGAATATTTTAATATTTTAAAATAACAATATATAGATAATAGAAATATGTACATATTTCTTCATATCTCGTTTCAATATTATTTATACCTATATCTAAAGTTGACTGAAATATTCTTCATAATTCTTCCATATTCAATAAACCTATCAATTTTGATCCACCTTTGATACTATTATGTTTGTTAATATTATTGTTTAAAACATACTTTAAATAAATTAGAAATGAAAACCTAATCAAATTATATGAAAGATATGTGTACTAAACTTATAATTTAATTATTCTGGTAGCTAAAATTTTTAATCAACCCTTGATACTATTATGTTTGTTAATATTTGTTTAAAGCATACTTTAAATAAATTAAAAATGAAAACCTAATCAAATTATATGAAAGATATGTGCACTAAATTTTAGAATTTAATTAGTTAATAGATAAAATTTTGATAGTTAATAAGTAAAATTTTGATAATTAATTAAATAATAATTTAGAAACTATTTATTAGTAATAAAAACCACTTTATATATACATTAGTATTTTATTTTATAAACATTATCTTATCATAGACATAAAAGAAAAGAAGAAAGGATATAGAATAAAATATTTTCATAGTGTTCTTTACATAATAGAGTAAATGTAACTAAAAAATATTATGTATTAAGACTATTAAGGAGTAATAACTATAAAAATTATTCATAACAATACAAAAATTATAAATGTGTCTCCTTAAAACTTTATTATAAAAATGGATAAAATCAATAAAAAGAAAGAAAAAATATATTTGATTCCTTAAAAGATGTGCATTGTGTCTGTTTTTTCCCATAAATTAAGATAATAAAATTCAATTGTTTGGATCAATTATTAAAAAAAAAATTGGACAAAGATTTTATAAATAAATATAATAAATTTCCACATAAAAGAACTTTATAAATTTTTATATCATCGTTACTTTTGAAGATCATGGATGAATTTTTTTAAAATAATATATTTTATTTTTATCATTTTTAATATATCATTCTTTCAATTGAACAATACATGTAATAGGATATATAAGATTATTGTCGTTCTACCTAGAAATAGACCACAAGTTATTTTTTTTACTCCAGTTCAATTTTTTTTGTTAGGTTAAGAATTATGTCTTGCTAATAAATTTACTCAATTACTTTATCAGATCATATATAGTTAAAAAGAGTTAAAAAATATATTAGTGTTCCAATAGTATTGGGATATGATATTTCGAGATTAAGAAATTCTTAATTTTTTTATTGTGATCTAAAATATCTTTATCTACTATAGATATATTAGAACCAGTAGAGTGCAAAATGAATGTTATTCATCAGTATATAACTTTTGAAACATTCGCAACTCTCTTGCTATATACAAAAGTACTTTTATTTAAATACTAAATCTGTTTGAACAATAAAATTTGCATTGTTAGGCAAATTAAATATTTCAAAAAAAATCTTATAAATGTAATTTTCAATAGAAACATAGAAGTAGGCTGTGACCAACCTATTAGATGTAAAATTAGACTTTGATATGCAACCAAACTAATTAAATATCAAAGCATAATTCCATCCAACAATTTCACCATTCTCATTTGCACAAAAATTCATCCATACCTAACTAGTTTTAAGATTAGGTGTCCAATGTTGTTCATGATATTTATCACTATATTATATGCAAAAACATCATCACCATCGTCTTCATTTTAGTTCCATATTGTTTTATCCTAGACATAATTTATTGAGATATAATCATTTTTAACAATTTTAGGTAGTATGAGTTCTTTTAGAACTAAATCATTACTTATTTACAATGAATTATTATTTGAAATTTTCACCTCATTAAATGAATCATTTGATATTTTCATATCTTCATGTTTTTAACTCCTTTTTCTCATGGAGGATTTTTATCTTTAGAATCTATATGTCTACCAAGTTCCCATTACATAATTATATACATATATTAGTTAAGAGTAATTTAATCTTTATACTATTGTCATATTTATATATTCAAATTTCCTGTTAAAACTAGGTAATATCAAAATTTATATTCTTTTTCTTTTTCACGTGTAATCATTTTTTGTTTCATTGTTATCAGCTTCATATGTATTTAAGACTAATTTACTATATTAAATTGTCCTAAAGAGATGTTTAGTATAATTGATGCACTGATCGTTTGAATATTATTTTACTTACCTTTTTGTGTCATTAAACATAAACGGTAATTGGTTGCTAATCTTTTTAAATAAATTATTATTTGAACTTTTAGTTCATATTCTTTTGTATGAGGAACAAAATGAGATAATTCGTTCCCATCAATATTTTTTCAGCAGTTTTTTCTCCCCCTCAAATGTTGGGAAAATTGATTCATCAAAATTTATGTTGTAAATAAATCTCTTATTGATGGTTCAAAATATTTTATTATTGATGAAAATTCATACCAACATGGTGGTGCAAGTGAAACACATACAAACATCCACAAATTCTTAAATAAGAAATATTAGGTTGCTTACTAAAACCAATTGCAAAATGGAAGTATTTATGATAACTTGTGGGTCTTATGCAAATCAATACTGCAACATGCAAAATAACATATCCCTCAAGTAGTCATTGGAAGATTTGCCTTTATAAGTAACTTTAAACGTTTTATTAATTATTCTACAAGTTCATTTTAAGTACGAACAAGTGGAATTAGATATTCAATTTCAATTTTAATTTTTATGGACATACAACACTCCTTAAAAGTATGGGATGCAAATTTACCAACATTAGCAAGACACATTTTCTTAATTGGATAGTGTGGAAAATAAGCTCTTAACTTAATTAATTGAGCTAATATAAATAAAATTTAAAAACTGAAACTTTTAACTTCTCTGATTTGAATTTTAAATATAATTTTACAAAATAATTCAGAATAAGTTCTATATATTTTTTTTTTTAAATCGGAACTCTTTTATGGCTTTTGTCATTGCCTTCTTAGAATTTTATAGGTATGAGTACTATATAATTATAGGAATTAAAATATAATTAACTCAAACAAAAATTATAATCACAGTTTTAAGAAAATGATTTCAAAGCAGCCTCTGTCATGAGTTCTGTATATTATACGTTACTTCATTTTTAATTTGCAGCTGTACCTTTTACGCTGTCAGAAAAAAAAAGGATAATGAAGATGAAAAGGTCAAAACTAAATTATTTGTAAGTGGCTTCTGGAAGGCTACGTTTTTTTTATTCCTTGGACTGATTTACTTATATTTTGTAGCCATCAATGTTAACTATGACATTCTATAAATAATTGAAAATTTAATTCAAAGCCAAATTGGTCATAGCTCTCATATAATAATATGTACTATAACTTATCATAAAAATATAAGAAGAAATATCACGTTAAAAGAAAATGAAGTTACAACCACTTCCAATAACGATTTCGTTAATGTTTTAATTCAAAATAGCTCGTTATATGTTTGTAGTCTAAAAGTAATGTTTCAAATATAAAAAAAAAAATCAAAATTAAATATAAAACATGAATCCACAATTGATTTATCTAAGACAAAATCTAACATTCATTTGCTGAACTACTCAATAAAACTTGTAATGTATTGCTAGTGCCATCTTTGTTTTAGTTCACGTCATAGTTAGTTTTTTTTTTTTTTTCCAACGGTGGAAATCATATGTGATGCATATATAGAAGCAATTCTACTCATAAATTTATATAAAAATTGTTGAAAATGTTATATGTATTTTAAAAATTGATTTTATAAGATTAGGTTAGATTTAAAATCAGTTAAAGTATTATCGTTTAGACTCTATTTTAATGAAAGTTTATTGATTTATCAGGTTACTCATTATTATCCATAACGAGAGATGATATGTCTCAACATCGTGAGAGTATATTCATTAGGCTAAGTTCATTTTCTAATAAAAATCAAAAAGTTTAATTTTTTATTTCATCTATATGTTTATTTACATTTTATATTTTAATATTTATGTTTATATATTTTAGTTTGTATTAAAGTAAAACTTTATATTTTTTTATCTTTATCACTAATTATTAAGTAATTATAATAAAATACATTGTAACGTAGATGTTATTTTGCTTTATCAATTGAAATAATGTCCATAGAATACCAAGATGCTTAAATATCATATTTTTAAAATAATAAATATGAAAATGTTATTCACATTAGAAATCGAATATCAAAACTATCAATGGTAAATATTAATGAAAGTTATAGCTAGATAAAATTTGTGTTGTATAAATATTATACTTCATAATAAATCTGAAGTTATGGAGACGCTCACAAGTAGAGAAATTACTACATTCTTAATAATTTAATTTGAATAATTTATATTAGAATATTTATCTCTTTCCATTACTTTTTTTTATTTGTTTCAATAATTTAGTTGTGACACTTTATTGTTATTTACTTTATACATTTTGCTTATTTCTTTTATTACTTTTAACGTTTTCTATCTTTATTATTTCATATCTTTATTCTTTTTGACACGTTTTTGTATGATCTCGATATTTACATATGTTTCAAAATAATATTTATGTTTTTAAAAATTATTTTTGAATACCCAATTTATAGAAAAAGAACATAGAGACACATTATGAAAAAATCTACTGTGAAAAATAAAATGTCTTAGAGGAAGTACTTATACCCTTTCATAAAGACGTGTGAGATTAGGTTTGTTGATGAAAATTTATCAAAAACAAAATGACGTAAAATATGAGTAACGTGTTTTATTTTTATATATGATCACTAATTTATCGATGGCAATGGCTTAATAACTTTTTATTCATTTTGGTGAAATGGTTCTACTAGATAAAATATTTATGGGTTCTTGTGGGTACAATTTTTAAAACCAGGGATTAACTTAAAAAAAAGTGTTATTGAAATTATTTTAATTTCACTCTAAACAATATCCAAAATATATTGGATCAGTAATTTACGTAAGTAGTTACTTGAAGTTGCAAAATTAACTTTTTATCATAAATAACAAATTATTCTTGGAAGAAGGCTAGCCTTATGGAAATGTATTCTCAAATTTAGAGATTTCAATTATCGAAAGAAGTGTAAAAATTTTAATTGTTGAAATTTATGCAGACATCAAATTTGCAAATAAAAAAAAAAAGTTTCAATTGAAGTGATTAAAAAAATTTGAGATGGGAGCTATAAATTGGTTACAATTTGAAGTTGATGTGATTTTGAGTGCTATTAAGTCATTGAAATTGATTATAAAACATATTTGGGCCTCCTTCTTCTTCTCAGTATGGTAAATAAAAGGGGGAATTTGAAGCTTTTTTGTTTAGTTTCATAACTTGTAGCCATTTAAAGAAAAAATGATTGTAGAAAGAAAGTGATCAATGGTATGTATCAGTTTAAAACAACAATACAGAAAAAAAAAATCAAAATGAAATTCGATTCCAGAAAAATAATAATTAGAAGCGCACATCGATTTCTTCTTCAATGAAAAAAAAATTTGATTAAAACAACAGAACAACCAAAGATAACTTCAATTAAAAAAATCGAAGAGAACATCGATTTTTTTGGGGAAAAATGAAAACAACATTTAAAGCGTCTAGAATGACAGTATGTGAACTCAAAAGTGAGTAGGTCTTGGTCATGTAAGTATTGGAAGAGACACATGGATGAGACTTTATGTAAGATACTTGGAAAATGGAGTAGCGTTAGACGATCCCAAGAAAACCAAGAAGTTAGACGAATATCTTTTTGGGCAACATTATTCTCGATCTTTACTCAAATGTCTCATCCTTCTACAGGCATATTGGGTATTGAAAGAACTCCATATAAAAGAACGTGTGGAAGTCATATAGGGAGACGGACACTATCGCATAAAGTTAACATAGGAAGTTATTACGCCGACTTTGAAAGAAGAAAGCATGACCTACACAAGAAAGTGTGAGCAATGCAAGAAGCATGTTAATTAGCACATTGTCTTAGTCAAAGACCTACATTTTATGATCAGTCCATGGCCTTTCAACCATGAGGAATTAACATCCTAAGACAACCAATAAGGCGAGCTTGTGAGGTTTGAAAATAAGATTTCAAGGAGCTAAGGGTGGATGGGCAAATGAAGTCTCAAAGGTGTTATGGTTTTATCATACGAATCTGCAATTGATAATATGAGAGACACCATTTGGGCTCATCTATGGAACTTATGCAATGATATTGATCGAGATATATGAGCTTTCTCTCTTAGTAGCAAAGTTTTCTCATGCAAACTCATAAAAAGACATTTGAGCAAACTTAGATATGATTGATGAAGTTGGGGAATTGCCAAAATAAGAGAAAAAGCCTTAAAGTGACGTGTGGAGATGAAAAATAGAAGCAAGGTTATCCCAAAACATTTTAAGGTGTCAGATCTCAGATCTCGTACTACGAAGAGTGTAGCCTAACCAGATAGAGAACAAACTCTTTCCAAAGTGAGTTGGACTATACAAAATACGATAAGTAATAGGGAATGAAGCCTACAGGTTAGAAATGTTTGGATGAGGTTTAATCGCTCATACCTGATACATAATAAGTTTACATTTTTATTTCAATTTATGTAAACACAAAGAGACACTATTTTCCTTTGAGTTTTTTTTTCAAAAAAATATATTTTTTTTCTCAAGGACTTTTAATGGGGTTGCCTACTTTAATGAAGTTATGTGTTACTAATTTCTTTCCAAAAAGGACATATAAATGATGTGATCATCATTGACCCCAGCTTGGCTAGAGGCTGACTATGATCAATATCGACCAAAACTTGACTGGAGACTAACTATGATATGTTAGAATTAGAGGCCAAAGGGGAGGGGTGTTTGTTTTTGAAAGATTTTTGCAAGTATTGAAGGTAGAGTAAAAAGTTATGAAGAATTAATCAATTAAAAATCTATTCAGGCAAATAGAATTTTTTTTTAGTTTGATTTTAGAAAATCAACCAGTTGTTTTCACGAAACAACTGATTGTTTATACCAACAAATTTGAAAAGAAAAGATAAAACAATTTAATGAGTGTAGGGATAAAGAGATTCACAAAAGATGTTTATACTGGTTGTTTACTCTTAACCAATAGCTACATCCAACTAACCACTGAGAATTCACTATGAAATCAAACCTATATTACAAAACACACACCAAAAGTGATGATCTTAAACCTCTCAAAAACACATACCACTTTTGGCAAACCACACAGTTTCCAGAAACACCTTCTGAAACTGCACCACACCAGAATACACAAAAATACAATGTTCAAGGAAGAAAAAAATAAAATATACCTAGGTAAATCAAAGACTAAAGTTCAGAATTACAAGACCCAATCCTATTCCACACTTGAGATGATCCAAAAGCTTTTTAAAATCTTGAAAACTATTTTTGATTAATCTCTCTTTCTTGGTTAATGCATAAGAGCATAAAATAACCTTTTTATACTCCAATAAGATGGTCAAAGCACTTAAATCTGTTGGAATTGTAGGCCTTAAACAAGAGGAGGGTGGATTGTTTATAAATGTTTTTCGCAAATATTGAAGGTAGAAAGAAAACCAATGAAGAATCAAAGCTAAAGTAAACAAGATATCCAAGATACAAAACTATTTTAGTTGATTTCCAGAAAATTAACCGGTTTTTTATGCGATTCAACCGATTGTTTTTATCAGCAGTTGATAAAAAAACAAGTTAAAAGAGATTTAAGTGAGATAAGGGAAAGGGAGAATCACACAAACAAATTTATACTGGTTTACTCTTACACCAAGAGCTACATCCAGTCCCCAGAAACCACTGGGTATATCACTATGCAATCAATAATAGATTACAAACCACACACACCAAAGAAGTGATATTAAACCCCTCAAGAACACACACTTCCTTTGACACTCACAACACACCAAATATCAGAACAACCTCTGACTCTGTGCAACAAAAGTTCTTTACAGAAATACAAATCAAAGAGAGAAAAGGAATTATCACACCTGATACAGATTGAGTTCAAAACTACACAACAGTCTTATTATACTCTTAGACGAGTCAAATCAAAGCTTGATATAAATCTTTGAGAAAAACTGATTTCAAAAGATTAATCTGATATTTTTTTCCAGGAGCGTAAAACAACTATTTTATCATATCCAGGTTTCCCTTGCACCAATGAACCAGTTTTCACCAAGTGATTTTCATAAAGAAAACCAGCAAAATAGTGTGAATGAGGTGCACAATCAGAGTTTTCTGCAGCAACATACTAAACAAATTTAAACCGTATATATCAGCATACAAGCCACATTCAAACCAGATAATTCCCCCTATTTGTCTTCTCAAATAGAATAAAAGGAGGGATTAAAAACATAATTAAGCAAGATTTTTAGAATCTAGAATACTCAATTCATTTCTTATAAATAAAAACATGTCCTTAGGTAGTGGCTTTGTGAATATATATGTAAGTTGTTTTTCAGTTGCAATAAACTGAACATCACAGTCCCCATTTCTCACATGATCTCTTATAAAGTGGTGGCAAATCTCTATATGCTTTGTCCTTGAGTGCTGAATCTGATTTTTGGTGAGATTACTAGCACTAGTGTTGTCACATAGCAAAAACACCTTATTGACCTTCATCCCATAATCTTCCAGCTGCTGTTTGATCCATAGAATCCGTGCACAACAACTACCAGTAGCAATGTATTCAGCTTTTGTAGTGGAAAGAGCCACACAAACTTGCTTCTTGCTATGCCAAGATATTAGGCTTGAACCAAGGAGGTGACAAGTCCCACTTGTGCTTTTTCTTTCCAGCTTACACCCTACAAAATCGAAATCAGAGTAGCCAACCAAATGTATAGGAGAGTGTGAATGATACTATAAACCATTAGTTTGATAGCAAATTCAAAACAAATTCAAGTTTTTCAAACTCATTTTAAAAGTCACTAAGTGTCAAATAATCGATTGAATCGACATTTCAACAGGTTGAAATTTCACACTCTTTAGAAAACTCATCTTTTAAAAAAGATTAAGGTTCAATTAACCTTGGATCATCTTAAAGAGTGGATTAACAATCCAAAGACTACTAGACACACATAAACCAGCAACAAAGTCTTCAAGCATTCCTCTTGGATTTGGAGACATCAAAACACCTTGATCAACATCAACCAAAACTTGTCTGGAGACTAACTATGATCAACATTAACCAAAACTTGTCTGGAGACTAACTATGATCAACATCAACCCCAACTCAGTTGGAAATTTGAAGATTGATAACAAAATTTGCTCAATCAAGTTCAAACATTATGCCACAAGAGTAACTTAAATCATAAACTTGATTCAAACTTAAATTTATTTCGTAGGTAATGCGATGGATGGACAATCATTGAGAAGAGTAACTTTATAACACTTTCTTAGGTCATTTTGTAATCATTAAGAGAGATAACTTAAATCATAAACTCATTTCAAACTTAAATTTATTTCTTAGGGAATACGATGATTCTGCAATTGTTGAGAAGAGTAACTAACATTTTCATGACCTTGCGATCATCGAGAAAACTAACAAGGATCCGACTTTGATGTTTGATGAAGCCATATTGAAGACTTGTTGCCTTAAGTGTCTATGTAGTTTAATTTTTATTTTTTGTCTTGATTTATCTTTTGCCTTAAAAAATGATGATGAATCCAAGAACAAATATTTTAACTGGTTAAAAAGTTTTTCAACTAGTTTTTAAATTGTTTTATGGAAAGTTACAGTTTTTCAATCTGTTATCTTTTAAATCAACTGACTGAAAATACTTCAAAGTTTTAGTTTTTTTTTTTAAATACGTTTTATATATTGAAAATCATGTTTTAATATGTAACTTAAGAAATGTTTTCAATTTGAGTTCCTTCCATTTGAGAAAAATAAGTTTTCATGTATATTACATTTCTTTAAGTGAAGTCAACAAATTGCTTCGAGTTTTTAACATGTTGATTTTACTTAACTACACCATTTTAATAAAATCCGTTTTTGTTAAATCTCTATAAAAGGGTTTGTATTGTTTCACAAAAAGGCTGCTAATATAGTTTATAATTTTACATCTATGAGAGCTTTTGTGATTCAAGTTTTGTGAGAAATAGTTTTTGAAAGATCTATGAGGTTTCTTGGAGCAAAACTTTCATCTAGGTTGAGGTCAAAGATATTCCACTGTTGTTGTGGATTTGAGGAATCTAGTTGTATTTCTTGATTCACTTTGTAGGTTAACTTGTTCCTTTCTATATTGCATTGTATTTTTGTATTAGATTGTGACCAAGGTATGGTTTCTTGGTAGGTTTCACTGTTATGACAGGGTGTTCTAGTGAGTGATTTTTGTTCTTGTAGTGTTCAAAAACAATTTTATATTTCTTGTAAATAAATTGTGTTGTTTTAGTGAAATTCAACTTGGTATGAGGTGAGACTGAATGTAACTCTGTTGTGAGTGAATCAGTATAAATTTTTTGTGTTTTTTTATATGTTCTTATCTTTGCTTTAGAATATGTCTACATAGTAATTTGTACTAATATAATCAATATGTTGTTTTACAAAGATAATATGTTGTTTTTGTTTTTTTCAGACATGTATTGATTATCTACAATAACTGAAATTGTTGTGATAATTGTTATTAGTTGTTACATTGAATATTGATATATTTGTATCAATTTGTATTAGTTATGATTATCAATATTAATTTCAATTGACATTTTAATGAGTTCTGATATAATCAAATGATTTCGTAAAGCACTATTTGATACTCCTAAAATTTGTACCCTATCATATAATCTATATAAATTTCTTTTCAATATTCTTGACCATAAAAAGAATTTGTTAATTCCAAAATAACTTGTTGAAATTAATCTAGATATTTGTTTCTTTTTAAAAAAATAGATATTTAAATTGTACTTCTTGTTCATAAGATTTTGTTCTAAGATCTGTGTATTGAAAAGATTAATCAATTGTTTTTGAATAAAACAAATTCATTTTTTGTATCAGTATATTTTAACTAAAAAATTAATCTATTGTTTTGAAAAACAATCTGTTAAGATTCTTTCTGAATTGTTGTAAAATAAAAATATTTACGAAAAAAATCTTAGAAGTACAATTCACTCCCTCTTGAACTTAGTTTTCCCATATTTCAACATAATTAACATTTTCATAACTTTACAATCATCACTAGTTAACTCGTTTCGAACTTAAATTTGTTTCGTCGGGGAAGGTAGCTTAATTTATAAACTCGTTTCATTTCAATGGTATAGTAAGAGTAATCAGAAAGTCTGGTGATCAAAATGATAGTTATAGAAAACCAAATAAACTTTGGAATATGGTTATTATCGAAAAAGGTCGCTAGAAAACCGAACACAAATAAAACTATAAATGACCAAGTAAGATCACACAAAATATAGTAAGATTTAGATACTTTGAAGATAAATACAAAATGAAATGAAATAAAACTAATCTTAGTAAGATAAAACGAATATTAATAAAGTAAAACAAATAAACCAATCTTAATCTTCCACTAGTTGACCGTTTACCACCACATTACTAGGATTGGGGACCAACAAATCAATATCAAGGTGCAAGACCCAAACTTGGTCAATAGCAATCTCAAATATCATTTTGAAGGAGGTAGTGATTCCAACTTTCAAAAGTTTTTCCATAACCTTTCATTCTTTCTCTTTTGAAACCCAACAAGTGGAGATTTTTTCTATATCATTTTCCTTATTTTAAGGCAAAAATCTCATAATCTTTTTCCTTGAAGCGATTGGACATTGCAACCTTTTCTTTTGCCCACTATTTGCTCATGAACAAAGTTGATTTATTTCAAGGACCTTGACCCTAAGGCAATCCGTTTCTTGCTGAGAGGTTGCGAGTTGCTTTGCTTTTTTTTTTTCCGTTGGTTAACAAAAGAGTCTTTGATTAGTCACTAACTGAATGAGCGGTAACCATGTTTTATGGAGACAACCTTGCAAGCCTTCGTAGAGTGATGACAAGTCTTGTTTCTCCAACATCTTCGCATCTCCTTCCTAGCAGTTGATAAGTGCCTAATTTCAGTAATGTTTCATATTAAAATATAGGCACTTATGAGGATTTATTGCTATTTACATATAAAATAATCCCTAATTTATGAATTTATACTTTTTTACATTTTTATGAGTTTTATTTGAATAAGAGCATTTTATTCCCAAATTTGGTGTTAATTGCAGATTTATAGGGAAGATTGAAGATTTGAAATAAAGGAGAATAATTTGAGCTAAAAAGATAAAGCTGGAAGGTCCCAAAATGGAAAAAGATGCAAAGAAAGATTGAGTCTTTTTTATGTTTTATCATTTAGCCCATTAGCGCGACACAGGAAGCAACCTAACCCTAGAAAACTAGGATAAATAGAGGGCTAGAGGCTCAACCCTAGTGTGCCAGATTGAGAGGAAAACACC
>Ga0123342_1006050_pt1 | contig 17038 bp, 18 predicted proteins | sample Turbeawhitnodule_FD_89960 | JGI IMG/M metagenome (GOLD analysis project Ga0123342, IMG submission 89960) | Root nodule microbial communities of legume samples collected from Mexico - Turtle bean Mexico white nodule | ecosystem: Host-associated > Plants > Roots > Nodule | place: Mexico: Nepantla... | reverse complement strand
GAGATCACTCGTTGGTTAACTGATGAAGAATTGAGCTCAGCTCATGTTCATGTTTTGATCAACTGTAATGAAGTTAAACCATACCTTGAGTAAGCGTCATGCAATATATTATTTTAAAACACTATTATTCATCCATTAAGTTATCGCTAACCTAATGCATTGACACCTATATATTAACATCTTTTTCTTACATTCTAATGAAATTTCCGAATCACATGCTTCGGCTTGTATACATGCAGATTTCCCTTTGTGGTTTAGGACACAAGTATGTATCTAGAAATTGTATAATTTACTTTTTGTTGACTTCTTTAACCATTTCATAAAAAATTAATGACATTGATATATTTATAGGTTCATAAAGATACTTTAAATGTCAAGAACCAACACCTAAGAGATTTATCACTTGGTCCTTTAAGGTGTGTAAAAGAATGGCACACGTTCTTTGTGAATGGGTACAAATTCCACACTCACGCATGGAGCGAGGGAAAGAAAAAAATAAATAGTGGGGTCCATGTAAAGGGTCTTACAGAAGGAGGTGAGGATGATTTCTACGATGTGATTCAACACATGTATGAGGTGGAGTACAATTCTTCGACCTCAAATAAGAAAGTTGCATTATTTTCCTGTAATTGGTTTAATACATCAACAAGAGGTACACGAGTAGATTCCAAATATGGTATTGTGGATATTCGAATGGATAGAAAATATGTGCCATTTGATCCTTTTATCATTGCACATAATGTTCGACAAGTTTATTATGTACCATATCCAACATCACGCAGAGACAAACATGGTTGGTGTGTTGCAATCAAAACGAAGCCCAGAGGTAGTATAGATTATGATGATGTAGAAGTTGAAGTGCCATATCAAGTTGATGAAATGTCATGTTAATGAAGTCATTAAAGTTGAAAGGGTTTCAGGATTACAAGATTTAGAGGTTGAGCTTGAAGAAGTGGACATAAACAATGTATCATCATTTTAAGATCAGATAGATGAAGAAACAAATGAATGGGAAGAATACAATGAAGAGGGAGACACTGAAGATGAATATGGAGATGACTTTGACATCTCTAGCTCTGAATAGACTTAGGAAGCCAATGTTAACAAATAATATTTATTGTAGGAACTAGTATTGTATTGTTGTTGTTAACATATTGTTTATTACTCCAATTAATTAGAGGTTTATGTTTGTTGATGAAATTTCTACAAGTTTATTTCAATTTTTTTATTAAACTAATTCAACATATTTTTCTCCATTGATAAACTTATATAATCTTCATTATCATTTCATGCCATATATATAGATGTCATCAGGAGGTTCTGATCAACCATCACCGAGTAACAACCAAAAACAGGGAAAAAAATTATGTGATAAAATTGTTATCACGATTTAACAACCAAAATCCATCATCCAGTCAACTCAATACGCTTATTTCTTCTTCAGTTCATGGATCTACCCCATCAGTAGCAGATGCTACCCAATCCACCCCACCAGTACAAGATGTTATTGCGTCAACACCATCTCCACTTGTTGGTTCTAATGCATCAACCCCACCAGATATTAACTATCCCCATATACAAATCTTGGAGGAGCGCACTCAGCTTCTGCAACGAATAACTTAGAGGACGAGGTCCTCTCAGCTGGTGATTGCCCTCTGATTCAGCCTGTTGGGGGAGGGTAAGAATATAACAAAATTCAATTTATATGATTTAATATTACTGTCGTATAATTTTGACTAACTTTGTTTTGGTATTTAGGTTTTATCCATCAAAAATTGCATCAAAGGCCATCACTGTCAGCATCAAGCAACAATTTGGTGAGCCATGGGCAATCCCAAAGGGTGAACGAGGTATATATTTTCAACATTTTAAGATACTTGTTTTTTATTCCCTTTAAAAATTTTATACTTTACAATTTGGATTGATGATTCTTATTGTTTTGCAGAGGAAGGTCACATGGAGGGTTGAGAACGAGGAAAAAGTTAACAAAAATTTCCATACAAAAGCTTCTCACACCCTTTCACAAATGTTTAAAGATGCTCGCCAAGAACGTGAACGACCAAAATGGATTGGCAATAATGTTTGGAACAACCTCCTTGAATAGTGGAACATGCCTGTGTATCGATCTAAATGTGATACAGCTAAAAAGAATCGTTTGTTTGAAAGAGGTGGATGTCTGCACACTGGAGGATCTATTAGTGTTCATGAACACGCTATTCGTATGGTATGATTTCCATATAATTTTTTTATATTAATTTATGATTAATTATTATCTTCTTAATTTATGAAATATTTTCTTTATAGACAGAGGAGCTTGGCCACTCGGTCCATGTTGATGAAGTGTTTCAACAAACACATATACGGAAGAGCACTGGAGATTTTGTTGATGATAGATCAAGGCAGACTCATGTTAGTTATTTTAAACTTATTTTTTATATACATTAATTAGTATGATAACAAATATTTTTCATTTTAATAGGAAGATTTTGAAAGTAGATTGTCTCAAGCATTATCTGAGTCACAATCTACCTCAATATCTACTCCATTAGATCCTCCTGAGGAGAAAAGATTGAGAAGACGTTGTTGGTTAAAAACTGTAGGTGGAAGATACAAGGGACAAGTATATGGGGTTGGTCGTGTTGATTGTCAAGACGACTGTGTTAGTCGCAACCTACAAGAAACACAACCATCTTCTAGTAATAAGAAGGCTGATTCAGAAGAAATTGTTGAACTTAGGCAGCATATTGAACGCATGGCTGCTAGGTTTCAAAACTTTCAAAATTTTATGATGCAATATCTACCACCTGAAGCAACAGTTACAGCACAACAGTTTTTTCAGCAGCCAAATACCCCGCCACCAACTCAACCGAATCAGCAGTCAAATGAAGTGCAACATCATAGTAATCATCATGAACAATAAAATTCACTCGGTGAAGATTATAATAATTATTAGCTTCTCTAGAACTTTGTTTTAATGAAATACATTTTAGATATTTGGAAATAGTAAGTATTGTATGTATGGACAACTTTGAATGTGATGAATATTTGTCTTCTGAAAACTGAAATGTACTGGAATGTTGATGAATATATGCAGGTGTAGAATATGGGGTGCTTCCAAATACAAAAAAATATAGGGTGCTTCCAAATACAAAAAAACTGATACTGCTGTGTAGAATGTCCATATGTAAGTCTGTCCATTAATTACATACGGATTTTACATACGGATTTATCTATATGTAATTACATACAAATTTTACATACGGATTTATCTGTATGTAAATACATACGGATTTATCTGTATGTAATTACATGCGAATTTTACATACGGATTTATCCGTATGTACTTACATACGGATTTTACATACGGATTTATGCGTATGTAATTACATACGAATTTTACATACGGATTTTACATAAGGATTTATCCGTATGTAATTACATACGGATCCAAAATTTGTATGTAAGAATTACCTACGACAGTTTTACATACGGATTTTTGTCCATATGTAATTCGTATGTAACTATGTCTTACATACGAATTTTGGCTGTATGTAATTTCAGTTTTTCTTGTAGTGATTCACAAATTAAAATATTACAACAATTGTCATAATACATAATGTATTAATCATTCCTACGTGAATGCCTCCTAACATACACAACTCTGTCATCCATCGTTCCTCGTGCTAACATGAGGGCTGCTTGTATTCCTTCCCACACAAGGTTGCTCTTTACCCCATCACCATGATTAAGTAATGGTTGCAATGTCCGTGTACTTCTATGAAAAATACCCTACAACCATGAATGTCATAATATTAGACAAAAATGAACACAAATGAAAATGTTATTAATGGTTCATACATACTAGAGCAAGATGTTTAAGATGTTCAGGATGTGTCTCCTGGGGATGTGTTGTCACTGGTTCATGGGCAGTGCTTCTAAGGGTATGAGTACAGAACGATCATCCTCAGTCATGTCAATGACATATGGATGTGATACCGATCAAAACCACTCCATATAATGTTGAACATAGGCTCCAGGATAAGGTGCTACGTCCATATCCTGTATGACACAATCATTGAAATGTAACCATCGTCGGTACACTTCATTTGTAGTGAGATCGTCATCTTTAACTACAAATGGGTGTCGAGGGATCATCTACACATATTCATACTGACAAAGAAAACATTCCAGCAAGTGCAACTGTCTCCAATTTTCAAGCCTCAAATAACTAGAGAATAATGATATCCCCTCAAATGAACTATCTTCCCTGTGCTCGTCGTATAGGAAAATTGAATGCAAGTTGGTGTCACTGTATCTAGTTGCAATCGGACAGCGACAAATGAAGTAACTTTCCCTGGTTCATACATCCTACAATGGGGTTCCTCTTTAGAATATTGGGATTGCACACGTCTCATCCCTATAGATGGGAAATACACATAAATCCAACCTTACAACAATGTCGCATAATTAGCTAATTGCCTAGTCTTTCCGTAGCTACAATCTCCTAGTTGCATATACATGTGGGTTAACGCAGGTGCCACCTAAGCATATCCCCCAGTCAGCCTCAAATTGAAAAAAAAAAAACCCAAGATATATCACACTCACCAAAGTAGCACTCTTGTCAGCGAAGATAATGCAACCAACAAGGTGAAGTAAATAAGCTTTGGCAGCTATAGTCCACTACCTCCTTGAGCATGCGTGCTTGTATACATCCTTCAACCAACTCAGGCGCACATGAGCTCCCTGACAGTGTCGTGTCTCTTCATATGCTACTCCACGATCAACACGTAGGAATTCTACAAACAAATCATTCGCTCCATCTGCATCTAAGATCTGGTGCGTAAAAAATTGGCCAATAATGGGCAGATGCCACAAATTTGACACATCATCAAGAGTGATGATCATCTCCTCCAATATGTAAATGAAATGTGTTTGTCTCTGCATGCCACCTCTCTACAAATGCACAAAGCAATCCTCGCCCTAAATTCTCATAACTTTCATGGATCAAACCACTTAAACCAAACATGCCTACTGCAGCCTCTATGCATTCATGAGGTGCTCCTAACTTGTTCATCTTTCTCTCATGAGAGACGACCTTTAACTCACCACGATCCTACAATAGTCAACATATACATATATAGATAAGACATTCAATTTATGTTCATTACTTACCAAACCATCCCATAATTGTCAGGCCACATGATTTTCATAATTAATTAGTAATGACTTATCCACTGGCCCTCCTGCATAGCCTTCATCATCAATTTCCACTTCTTTTTGTTCAATATTCTCTTTAAACTCCTCATTTGCAACTGAAGTACGAGTACCACCACGCTTTCTTCTCACAGATGCAGTTGGTCACACACGATCCACATTAGAAGATCCTCCTCCTCTAGTCCTCACCATGTTCCTAATCATAAAATGCCATTAAATGTAAAACAAAAAAATGCACATACACTGACTTCCAAATTTCTACATCCAGAACGCCTACGGATATCCAAATCCGGAGGCTAGAAAATCCATATTAACCTTATAGACATAACCATCCAACACAATTCTGGATAAACACTATAAGATAGGGGACTGGGTCTGAGTGATACAGTCGAGTGCATTTAGTTCTGAGCGATCACGGATAGTCTTAGAGAAAATTATAAGTTATTTTTATCCTCTTTTCCATTTATTTTAAAGCATTATTTATATTAAAAATTTATATGATTCCTTGGTTGAGTAAATCTCCCAATATAATTTTGTACCTGAAGGTCATCGTCCTGATTGAAGCAATTAGACGACCTGAGCATTGTGGTCGTGTACGTGCAATTAGAAAAGGGGTTGGAATTAAACAATATTTCGAAGCTGCACCACGACACTCATCTTCCTCCCCCGCCCTAGAGACCAGAGCAGAATTGACGAGTAAGATAAATAAAAAATTAATGGAGGAGATGAGAAAGGAGACTAAATGGATGCGACTAGATTTGCGACATGAGTTTCTATCACAACAACATTGTGCTCAGTCGCTTTAGTCGTATGTTAGTGCCACTTCCAAGAATACAAAGGGGAGTTGTGCGGCTCCTACAACATCAAGGGGATGTCATTGGTCAGATGAGCCAATGTGAACCTCAATTTTATTGAATCAAATTGTTTTTAGGACATTCATTTGATTATTTCTACTTTTTCTAATATTTTATTTATTGTAATGTCTTACTATCAATTTCAAGTTGCATAAATCCTTAGTAAAATAGGTAAAATAAAAAAACTTATCTTCTATATTTTCTTTGACCATTAGTTTTGTTTCATTTTGAAGAACTTTTGTTTTATAACAAAATTTTTCGTTCTCTCAACTTTTGTTTCACTATAAAATTTAGTATACATAAAGTTTATTCAAATCTCCAAGCTACTTTCTCTTTCATCATAATTTTGATTACATAGTGCGATTTCATTCAAATAGTGTATTATATTTCAAGAAATGCAATTTCCAATTGCATAGAATCAAATCATTTACATGTTACTTATTTGATATTTTTTTATTTTTTATTTAATATTTATCATGTAAGAATTTATGACTGTTAATTTCTAATCAAAATTGTTTATGGTTCTATACAATTCATATTGGAAGTGTTTAATTTTTATATAATTATTGTGTCTACTTTGCTTGGATTTTTCAAAGCATGATAACTTTATTTTTTTCATCACCCTTTCTCATACGTGTAATTTTATCACCACAATTGTGTAAATATATTTTATTTGGTATAATATAATAATTTATTGGCATGAACCTTTTTATTAGTATCCAACATAGATTTAAGTTGAAAAGATGAAAAATGCATTTGTATATTATAATTATTAGTAATCTAAATTACTAAACATTTGTAAAATTAATAGATATTCTACATGAAATTTTAATTATATACAATTATTATTTATTTTTTTATAATTATTTGGTACTATAATTTGATATTTATGTAATTATAATTTATTTCTTTATATCTAACATCAAAGATGAGAAAATGTATGTCTTTTTTACATTAAAATAATCCTTCTATCATATTGTTTTCTCTATTTTTTTAGTTTTTTTTTAAATAACTTTTTTTAATTAATATTTGAAATAAGACTATAACAAAACGCCATGTGAGAGTGACGTTGCAGAAGAGGAACAATGTGTGACAGAGATGTTGCATGAAAGGGACACTGACAACGAGATCAACAACATGGTGGTGCCTATAAATTGAAGTTGAAGTTGAAGGTTAAATAACACCATTCATAGATTCCATAATGAGGATGCGGAGCGAAGGATATGCGGAGCAGAGGAATCTGTCTTATGCCAACTCTTTCACAACCTTCTTCTTCTCCAACTTCCCAGATAGTCATGGAGAATTTGATATGTTGGAAGTGTTTCAGAAAGTGGGCTAGGGTCAAGGAAATATTCATATCAAGGCGAAGGAATAGATGGGGCAGAAGATTCCGATTTGTAAGAATTTTTGGTGTAAGAAATGTTGTTAGTCTGGAGAGGGACTTAGATAGTTGCTATATTGGAAATATGAAGCTTCATGTTAATCTCCCAAGGTATAGGAGAGACGGGTATGGAAGCAAAAGAGGCGGGTTATACTTTAATGAAGCGAAGGCAAAAGGGGGGGACGTACACAATCATATACAGAGGAAGAACAAGGAGGTGTGGAGGGAAAAAGGAGAGAAGGAAGAAAAGACCAAAAATAGCTCTGGCTCACAATCGTATGCGGATGCAATGAAAAGACCAGGACAAGGTCAGTGGAGTGGCCCTAGTGTAACGACAAGGGTGCAGTCTCTTCCTTGGTTGACCATAAGTATGGTCGGTTGTATGTTGGATGAGTTTGACTTTGAATCGATGCAAGAGGAGTGCCTTAAGGGTGGGATGTCTATGTTTAAGACGAAGTATTTGGGTGACAAACTAGTTCTTTTATCCCGTAAGACGGAAGGAAGAATGGAAGGGCTGGTGAAACTACATAGGGAGTGGTTTTATAGCGTCTTTGCAGACATCAAACCTTGGTTCGTGCATGATGTTGTAAGCTATAAAAGAGTGTGGGTCAGACGTTATGGTTTGCCGTTCCAACTTTGGAGCAAAGAGTGTTTATCAAAAGTTGTGGGGGAAGTAGCCACGGTGGTGGGGATAGATGAAGCCACTCTATCTTGGGATTTCCTAGAATATGCTCTTTGCCAGGTTAGGTTGCTGAAGTCATGTAAAGCAAATTTTTCCAAGGAATTTCGTATTAATGGGAGATTATATAACATAACTGCTGTTAAGGAGGCGGTAAAAACTGGTGGAGTACATTTATGTTGCAACTGTGCACGCATCAAAAGCTATGAATAAGGAATGTTCAAAACGGCACGAAAGTTGTCAGCAAAAAAGAGGTCTATCTTGCACTAGAAAAGACTTGTGTATGCAGGGAGTATCAGCGGAGAGAACATGTGTGTCTGACACGCAAAAACGTGTCAGCGATGCGTGTGTGGCTTTACATCATTCTATGGTCAACTTAGTAGAAGTGGTGGAGGTCGTAAGTAATTCTAGGTCCAGGCCCACTTGCACTGAGGCCCAGAGCAGGGGAAGTTGCATTCAGACTCATGCGCGTCACAGTGCTAATCGCAATTTAGCTCAAACTCAAATGTCGGGCGGTGTCGGGCTCTTGTCGACGGCGGAAAGCATGAAGGGGGTATTTACTAGGGGTGTGGGTACTAAAGGAGACGCGAACTCGCATCTCAGTTTAGAAGGAACCCAACCCGACGTAGCTAAGAATCGGAACGAGGCTGAAGTGGAGGATGAAGAGGTAGATGTGGGGAACGAGGAGGTAGGCATAGCTAACGGAAAGGAAGGCGTTGCTATGGAGGAAGCCCGTATAACACCAGAGAGAGTGCGGCATTTAAGAGCACTATGGGAGTAGGGGACTCTCACAGTTCAGCGACGGTGGAGGTCGAAGGGGAGCTTGGGGTCTCTTCACCAAGGAAACAGCTATTCGACCAGGTTAAGTTCTAAAACTTATGTTATGTTAGATTCTGAAATTGTTGAATGCAATAATCATCTTAGAAGGGAAGCCACCCAAACCGAAGCTACTAGGCTATGGGAAGTAGGAAAACGTTTGGGGACAACATGTTCCGGGGATGCAAGCATGTTAATCAAAGAAATGGAAACATTGGAGGACAAGGATAACCAAGTGTTGAGTAAATTCAAGGAGGGAATCAGAGGAGGTATCCCATGATTGTTATCAATTTGAATGTCAGAGGGTTGGGGGGGCGGAGCGAAAGCTAAATATCTTAGAAATATTATTGCTAAGGAGGGTGCGAAGTTTGTGTGTTTGCAAGAAACAAAACTATCAGAGTTTTCAGATAGCAGGTGCTTTTCTCTCTGGGGAGATAATAAGGTGGGATGGGTGCATAATGACGGTGTGAATGGGGCTGGAAGTACTTTATCTATGTGGCACAAGGAAGCATTCATGTACATGTCCCATACTATAGGGAAAGGTTTTATTGCTATTGTGGGGCACCATATAAAGTTGAACTGCTCATGTATTATCATTAATGTTTATGTTGCTTATAACTCGAGTGATAAGATTGCTATATGGGAAGTTGTGTCTGCTCTTAGAAATCTTCATCAGGGAAAGCTGTGGTGTTGTTGTGGAGATTTTAATGCAGTTAGGTGTGCTGCAGAAAGGAAAGGCATTAGAAGAAATGCAAGTAATAAAAAGGAAATCAGAGACTTTAATGATTTCATTGGAAGTAATTTTATGGAGGATTTGCCTATTGTAGGTAAGAAGTTCACATGGTATAAGGCAGATGGATCCGCAAAAAGTAGGCTTGACAGAATTCTGGTATCCAAAGAATGGCTCCAAGTGTGGCCAATGAGCAAGCAATATGTACAAACAAGGGAGGTTTCGGATCACTGTGCAATAGTGGTGAAATCCTGGATTAAAGACTGGGGTCCAAAACCATTTAAATCAATTGATGCATGGCTCCTGGAGCCTGGGTTTAAGGATCTGGTGAGGGAAAAATGGGGATCATATGAGGTGCAGGGCAACAATATAACCAAAGTTAAAGATAAACTCAAACGATTGAAGTTGGATCTTAAAGAGTGGAATAGGATTGTCTTTGGGAATCTTGAGGATAAAAAGCAGAGGATTTTGAAGGAGATTGAGGATCTTGATGTCAAGGATGGCGTATCTGACTTGCTGGAGGGTGAAAAGTTAAGAAGAATGGAACTAGTTAGTCAACAAAGATTGGTAAGAGAAAAAGCTGGAATCCCTGTATAGGCAAAAAGCCATGTCAAACTGGTTCAAATATGGAGATTCCAACTCTAAATTCTATCACTCTACTATTAGGTGGAGAAGACTCAAGAATGAAGTCAAAGGAGTGGAGTTAAATGACCAGTGGTGTGAAGATTCGGATGCAATGCGCAGGGAAGTAAAGCGAGTGTTTGAGGATAGATTTAAGGCCACCCCTGATCTAGGAGTGAGGCTAGGAGCTGTGGAATTTAAATCTCTTCCCGAAGATGTCAGTTTGAGGATGGTTGAGGTGTTTTCTGAGGAGGAAGTAAGGGAGGCAGTGTGGCACTGTGAGGGGACAAAGAGCCCGGGTCTAGACGGCTTTAACTTCAATTTTATTAGAGCCAACTGGGAGACCCTAAAGGAAGATGTTATGGAAGCGATGCATTGCTTCCATGAGACTGGGAGTCTTCCGAATGGGTGTAATTCGTCCTTTATTGCTCTTGTTCCGAAGGTAAAAGATCCCACTACGATTGATCAATTCAGACCAATTTCTCTTGTGGAAGTCATGTATAAGATCATTACCAAGGTCATGTCGCATTGGTTTAAGACTGTTATACCTATGGTCATTGATTAAAATCAATCAGCCTTCATGAAAGGTAGGGGTTTGTTAGAGAGTGTTCTGGTGGCCAATGAGGTGATTGAAGAAGTACGAAGAAGGCGGAGGAGTGGTGTGTTCTTGAAGGTGGACTTCGAAAAGGCATATGACTCGGTCAGGTGGAGCTTCCTTTTTGATATGTTAATTAGGTTAAGGTTTCATGTGAGATGGATTAAGTGGGTGCAAGGCTGCTTAGAATTAGCAACAGTATCTGTTCTAGTCAATGGAAGCCCGACGGAGGAGTTTAGACCGACTAGGGGTCTGAGGCAAGGGGATCCTATGGCTTTGTTCCTTTTTCTTATTGTTGCGGAAGGGTTGGTTGGTCTAGTATGCTCTGCCTCAAAGGAGAACCTACTAAGGGTAGTGAGAGTGGGGAGAAATGAGCTGGAATGTTGTATGCTACAGTTTGCGGACGATACCCTCTTTATGTGTGAAGATTCTTTCTCTAATATCTTCACTATTAAGGCAATCCTCAGGATGTTTGAGATGGCATCAGGTCTTAAAGTTAACTTCCATAAATCTAAGCTGGCAAGGAATCAAGGTTGGAAGGAGCTCGTTAGAAACATATGCGAGAAGTCTCAACTGTGGATTAATGCATGTCCCTTTCAAGTACCTGGGGTTAAAAGTAGGTGGGAATCCTAGGAGAACGCAGTTCTGGGATTCAGTGGTGGATAAAGTTAAAGCTAGACTTAGTGTTTGGAAGGGGAAATGCTTGTCACTAGCAGGTAGAGTATGTTTGGTTAAATCGGTCTTAACCTCCGTACCTTTGTTTTACTTGTCTTTATTTAAAGCTCCAAGATCAGTGTGCAAGAAGATCTCTAGCATCCAGAGGAGGTTTTTCTGGACCTGGGGGGCTGATAACAAGCGTATCTCGTGGGTTAGTTAGAGCAATGTTTGCAAGCCAAATGAGGAAGGGGTTCTAGGGTCAAGGATGTTAGAATGTTCAATTGTGCTTTACCAGCAAAATGGAAATGGAGGATGTTGAGTGAGGAAAAGGGGAAATGGAAAGAGATTCTAGTCTCTAAGTATTACATGGAGGGAGTAAGATCGGAAGTATCGAGTAACTACTCCTCTTGGTGGTGGAAAGACCTATCTAGGGCTTATGGAGAGGGAGATGGTGAAGGATGGTTCCATAAATCGATTGGTTGGAATGTTGGATCTGGTGATAAAGTTAGATTTTGGGAAGATGCTTGGGTGGAGAATTATAAGCTTAAAACACTGTTTCCTAGGCTGTATTCTGTTTCGTTGGATCAAGGTAAGGTGGTGGGAGAATAGGGCACTTGGGAGGATGTTGGGTGGAGTTGGAGGCTAAATTGGAGAAGGTCCAGGTTCACTTGGGAAAGTGTTATGGAGGAAGATCTGCTAAATCTTATTACAGGAAAGAGCCTATGCAAGGAAAGGAAGGATGCTTTAATGTGGAACGGGGAACAAGATGGTGTGTTCTCTGTGAAGTCCGCCTACTTAGTATTGTGTAGTCAAGCAAATAATGGCTTGCAGGACATTTTTTCATCCCTCTAACAAGCTACAGCTGTTCCCAAAGCGCTTTATACAGCTTGGAGAATTTTGATTGGGAGACTCCCAACCTTTGTCAATCTAATTCGGAGAGGATTGGCTGTTAGCTCTCCTTTCTGTGTGTTCTGCAGAGAAACTCAAGAAACAACACAGCACCTCTTTCTAGAGTGTGCCTATGCGCAGTGTGTATGGCTCCTTTGCTTTAGATGGTTAGGCATCACATATGTGCAGCACAAGGATATCTTAATCCACTTTGAGAGTTTTCATTTGTCCCATTTAAATGTTAAACAGAATCAGGTTTGGAAGGGTGTATGGGTGATTATAGTTTGAAGTATTTGGGATCAAAGAAATATGGTGGTGTTCAAGCAAGGGATAACCGATGTAGATGAGATTTTCCATCTAGCCCAACTGTCAGTGTGGCTTAAGTTGAAGTTTGGGACAACTTTCTTTGGTTATGCTTTTTCAAACTGGGTTCTCAATCCTGGTGTGTGCCTGCAAAGCTGCTAGTGCTGAGGGCATTGGACTGTACAGTGCTAGCTGAGGTAGGCGTGTACAAGACAAGGCCTATGCCGTGTAGCAATACCAATTCAGTATCAGTGAGAAGCCAGTGTAGAAGGTAACACTAGGGGACTAGTGTACACGACACTAGTAGAGTTGAACTTTGTGGTATCTCTATAGGCACCGTATTGCACTGGTTTTTTGTCAAGCGCATATGCGCGGGTTGGTTCATCTGGGTGGGTAACGGTCGTAAAGGGAGGTAGATGTGAGAGGTTTGGAGTTACTGATATACTCTCCTGCTATAAAACAGGGGTAGCAAATAGTGTTTTGTGGTGATGTCTTTTCTTCTGCTGGTGTGTATTTGTTTGGACAGGTACTTAGGTAATGGTTGCTGGTATGAAGATTTGATACCAGTTTGGAGTTGTGTTTGCCTTATTCAATGCATGAGAAGTTAAGTAGGTTATAATTCCTAGTTGTATTCTCTATCTTTTGGAAGAGCAGCTATGCGGTTTGTGTTGCAAGGGTCTGTTAAGTGTCGAGCCTGTTGTGGAGAATGGGGGCTACTCAACACCGTCAACTCAGCATGTCTTTTTCTGGTTTGGAGGGTGCTGGTGGTTATGTTGCCTTAGCTTGATGAGTGTTGATTTGGTGTTGCTATGGTGGATTTTATGGACTTTGTTAGGTGTAAAGTTTTTTTTGTCTTAGGTGGTTGGCAAGGGTTTTTCTTTTTTATCTGATGGGGTAAATGGGCAAACCTTAAGTATATAGGTTGGCTTTTTTATGTCCAACAGAATCTTGTAAGCCTGTGTATACGGTCTAGACATTAAGGTCTTTTGTATACAGGTTGGGACACCCCTGAAGTGTCTCTTTTTAAATTTTATTAATTCGTTGCTGATAAAAAAAATTGAAATGACATAAAATTTAATTCATTGCATGGGTCTACCCCAATAAGGATATTAATGACATAAAACTTTAATATTTCTTAAATGTAATGATGAAAATAGTCAAACTCCAATTAACAATTTTGTTGTGATACTTATTTATCTCTTAAATTATTGATTATCCTTATTTAATAACCCTAAACCTTAATTAAATAACATGTGAGATTGATTATAGAAAAAAAAAACTATGTCTTCCCATCTTTGAATTTCAAAGATATGACTTGTGAAACTAGTAATGAAATTTTTTTATAACCATAACATTTATTTACTTTGGTGATAATTAGTTTTTCTTAGAAATCTTATTCAAAAAAATTGTTAAGAATTTTTTCAAATTATATTTTTTACAAGTATATTTAATTGAGAAAGTTTGAATGTAAAGTTTTAATTTGGTTTAGTATGAGTATGATACATTGGTGGAAGAAATATCTTTCAATGAAAACATATAATTGAAGCATCCCATTAGGTTTTTTTTTTCTTGAAAACATATAAATCATGTTTTAAAGAGCATGACATAACGTAACATTATAATTTTTTTTCACTGTGAAAGAATCATTAAATAAATAAAAACTAATTTTATATATAAAAAATAATTAATTATTATATTAACTAAGTTAGATACTAATTTATAAATGAAAAAAATTATTAATATCTAAAGGAGTTTCTATTATTAATAAAAATTTATAAACTAATTTTTAAATTGACATCGCTACCAAAATTTTAGCTACTAACTATTTTAAGTTTTAAACTAGTTAGTAACTAATGTTAGATACTTTATAAACTAGTTTAAAAAATTTATTAATAGTAGAAATTATTTTAAATATCAATAATTTTTTTTATTTTTTAAAATAATACTTAATTAATTAATATAATAACTATTTTTTTTTATTTTTAAAGTTAATTTTTATTTAATAATTTTTTTTAGTATTTTATTATTAATTACTCACAAAAATTGTTAAGGTACAAAGATTGAAACAAAATGCATACAAATGTTGATATACTTAATTTATTTATTTTTTTGATACACATGTTATTTATATTAAAAAAGTAAATTTGTATTCTTTAAACATAATATTTTGTGTAAGATCTAATTTTTAATTTTAAAAATCTTATATTTCATAGTTGGAAAATCTATTATATTACTTTTAATATACAGATTTTGATTGTATATTTTTATTTTCAAATTTACTTTTAAGGTACGTGTGACATGATCTTTTATGTTTCTAAGCTGAGCATTTTAACTGGGTTTCTTAGCTTTGTAAGTTTATTATTTTTTACATATTTAGTTTTAAAGTAATGTCAGTATTTTTTAAAATTATAATAATTGAAAATAGCATATATTACAATATAATTTATGTATCACAAATTTAAATGTAATTTACATATTTAAAAAAAAAGTTGTTTATTAAATTTTTAAAATATAATGTATATTTATTATAAATTTTATTCTACGCAATACTTGTTACTTTAAAAGATAAAAATTTAAAAATAGATGATGATAAGAACCATCATATGTATCTATTGAATTCTACAACTTTTTTATGCAAAAACAAGGAACAAAAGAGGACACAGTATTTATTTGGTTTATGAACATAGTAATGTTTGTATCTAGAAACGTGGTTTCTGTCTGAAACGTGTACTCTCTAGAAGAGTCTGAACCAAGTGTACCACCATCAACACGCATTTGAATTTGTCAGTTCTATTCCAAAAAACATGTTCATGAAAATGACACATGAATAAGAAAAAAGTACTTAACCATAAAAATTAAAACTATATACTAAAATTTATAGACTAGAAAATTCTACTCATAAACATCCAATTGGAATAATCGAAAATTTGCTGTCAAGGCAATGACTGTGAAACTTCCATCAAATTGCCCAGTGGACTTGGATCATTCTCAGCCACATCATCAATATCATAAGTCTCAAAAGATTTTTGTACAATAATGTCCCACAGTTGTGCCCACATGATTTTTTTGTATATCTATATAAACACTTAGTGCGTTGCAATGCATCCATGTATGAACATTCAGCATAGTGTTGAGAACTTTGAGAAAGAACAAACAAAAACTTTCGTTATCTTTCAAACACCCTTTTGAAAACCAAATGTGTCCCCTAACACGAAGTGATCTGCAGCGGATTTTTGAGAAAGTGGACGTGAATGGAGATGGGTTTTTGAGCCTTGAGGAGCTGAACATGCTGCTAGAGAAGACGGGCTTCAAGTACAGCATTGAGGAGCTGGAGTCTCTGGTGGGAAAGAAGAGCCTTGACTTGAGTGAGTTCTTGTTGTTTTATGAATCTATGCTGAAGCAAAACAATGGGGAGGAAGAAGGGACTGATCGGGGTGATGGTGATGATGAGGTTGATGACCTTGTGAAGACCTTCAAAGTGTTTGATTTGGATGGTGATGGGTTCATCACAAGCCAAGAACTTGAGTGTGTGTTGAAGAGGCTTGGCATGTGGGATGAAAGGTGTGGCAAGGATAGCACAACCATGATTTGCTCCTATGACACTAATTTTGATGGCAAGCTTGATTTTCAGGAATTTAAGGACATGATGCTTCTCACAACTTCCTGATTTTGTTTAGTTTTGTACTGAGTTTTACACTTTCACTTCTATGTGATCATTCTGATGCGCATGGTTTTGGTCATTTTTTCTGGCCTTAGATTTTGTGGCTTCTTGTAAATTATCAATCTGTTAACTCTATAACTGATACTGTTTGTACGTAGATTAAAGGTTTTTTAACCCTGATGGGTTTTTTTTTTTTTTTTTCAAAATGGGATCCGTTTAAAAAAAATTATAAATTTAGGCAAGTCGTGCCAATTCGGCACGACTTCATATTCAGAAGTCGTCCCAATTAGGCACGACTTCTGCCATGTCATACTAAAGTCGTGTCAACTTGGCACGATTTCTGCCCTGTCGTACTGAAGTCGTGCCAACTTGACACGATTTCTGCCCTGTCATATTGAAATTGTGCCAACTTGGCACGACTTTTGTCCTGTCATATTTAAGTCGTGCCAACTTGACACGACTTTTGCCACGTCATATTTTTTTTTTAATTTTATTGTTTATATATTGGGTAGTAAATTATGTAATGTTAAAAATTAATTTGATACATAATTTTCTAAGAGTGTTAGTTTTAAGGAACAAAAAATTAGATAATTGTGTATGGATCATGTTTGAATTGAATGAATAAATACATAGATAAAG
>Ga0123342_1006049_pt1 | contig 17039 bp, 17 predicted proteins | sample Turbeawhitnodule_FD_89960 | JGI IMG/M metagenome (GOLD analysis project Ga0123342, IMG submission 89960) | Root nodule microbial communities of legume samples collected from Mexico - Turtle bean Mexico white nodule | ecosystem: Host-associated > Plants > Roots > Nodule | place: Mexico: Nepantla... | reverse complement strand
TTGCTCCTCATTTGAAATTGAGTAGCCGTTTATCTCCGACGACTGATGAAGAACGAGAATACATGGCGAAAGTCCCATATGCAAATGTAGTTGGAAGCTTGATGTATGCAATGGTGTGTACAATACCAGATATTTCACAAGCTGTGAGTGTTGTTAGCAGGTACATGCATGATCCGGGCAAGGGTCATTGGCAAGCTGTGAGATGGATTCTACGGTACCTCTAAAATACCTTAGATGTTGGATTGACATTTGAGCAAGATAAATCACTTGGTCAGTGCATAGTTGGATATTGTGATTCTGATTATGCAGGTGATTTGGATAAGCGACGGTCTACAACTGGCTATTTGTTCACTTTAACAAAAGTGCCAGTTAGTTGGAAGTCTACCTTGCAGTCTACGGTGGCTTTGTCTACGATAGAGCCAGAGTATATGGCGATTACAAACGCTGTGAAAGAAGCAATTTGGCCTCATGCGTTGCTTAAAGACTTGGGAGTTGGTCAGAAACAACTTGAGTTATATTCTGACAGTCAGGGTGCTATTCATTTAGCAAAGAATCAAGTCTTTCATGCATGGACGAAGCACATTGTTGTTCGCTATCACTTTGTGCGTGAGATTCTCGAAGAAGAGGAGATTGTTCTCCAGAAGATTCACACTACGGAGAATCCTGCGGATATGCTCACCAAGGTGGTTACAAGAGCCAAGTTTGAACATTGTTTAGACTTGGTTAATATCTTGCACATTTGAAGTTGGCATTCGGAGGCACAAATTTGAAGCACTGCAAAGTTTGTTTTTGTTATGTTTTGAGAAGATTTGTATTAGGTGGGACCTGAAATTAAGCCAAGGTGGAGATTTGTTGATTTTGGCTTAATCCCAAGTCCCACATCGGTGGGTTCATTGTTTGGGAAGGAGGTTTGAGGGTTATAAATTAACCTTTCCTCCTTCACTGTAATATATCCCAAGTTGTAATATCTTCTCCCATAATAATAAAAGCGGGCTGTTTCAGCTGTGCTCAGAGAGTAAGCTAAATTGGCCGAACTCCGTTAACAATTTTCGAGTGTGTTATTTTTCCTCTTTATCTCTTTTATTATTCCACTCTATTTATTAGTATTATGTCGCTTTCTCTTTTGTTATAGTATTCAATATTATTTGTCGTGTAACTCTGTTAGTGTTTTGTTTTAGTGGGAAAATTACCCGTTTTTCCCAATAAACCTATACACAAGAAAGGGGAGGCTCATCTTTAGCTAAATTAATAAACACGCAAGTGAAATTTACAACTTATATCACATAAATAGAACCTCAACAAGATTTGCCGCACTGTCTTCCATTGAGGAATTTGAATTTCTATCATTCAGTTCCAGTCGAGACCTTAGTGGCTGTGGAGAACCAGGCTCATCATGTTGGCCACGTAAAACAACAATCCCACTTGTAGAAGCATCATCAAAAGAAGAATAGTTGCTACTATACTACATTTAATTAAAATTATCAGTTTGTGATTATACAGAACAACTAGAAGAACTTATCCTTTTCTAAAGTAACATAGCTTAAACATACTTTAGGGCTCTGGTCACAGAATACAGATGACCTTGCCCCTTTTGGAGATCGAATAACAACAGTTCCTGATCCATTTCCAAATAATTCATCCTACAAATTGAAGATTTCAAAAGATCAAAGTTGTTCAAAATGAAAGTTCAACAGGTTCATAAGAATTCCATCAACACTTCATGGTTGTTTGCATACAAAATTTGTCTCGTTTCATTTTAGTTACATGGAGGTAGCTTGGAATTAGCTTGTGAATTGGCAATGGTGGTAGAAGTGGTTCCTTGAATTTGGGAGGAAGTGATAATACAATCTATGCAGTTGAACTCATTAGTGAGATAAAGTTATTTTTGTTATAGCTGAATTTGAGAAACTACAAAATAAGGAAAGCAAAAGTTCTTAAAATAGTGTTACAATTAAAAAAAATGATATTTGCTTTGAACCTTTGTATTTGTACCTACCTATGCTTGATGTAGTTTTGAACACCCAAAGGTAAAAGAAACATGTTTCCCAAACTCATTTATTGAAGAGAGAATCCATCATTAACACACCAAGAACAGAGGTGTTAAACACTTTTTCAAAGTTGCAACCACTCACATTATGATGTAATGACTAATCACAAATCAATGCCAAGTTTCTAGGTGTTGATAAAAAGAAATCCTAAGGTAGGCATTATAAATAATGTGATTATGCAACAACTTGTGACTCAAACATTCAGACATTTCTCCTTTTAGCTTGCATTAGTTATTTTAACAATGAGAATGTACTGTGCACGCTTGTGCTTCTAGTTTCCCTTGTTTCTCCTTTCCAACTTAGCTTCTGTTTTTGCCATAACTCAAATTCCTAAGCCAGTTCGTGTTATTAAACCTATTCTAAAGCCAAATCCTGTTATTAAACCTATTCCAAAGCCAGTTCCTGTTATTAAACCTATTCCAAAGCCAGTTCCTGTTATTAAACCTATTCTTATTCCAGTTTTTAATAAGCCAGTACCAAAATCAATTTCCATTAAGCCCACACCAAAACCAATTCCAGATATAAAGTCAATTCCCAGTGAAGAAGTAAAATTCAAAGGTCTTTTCCCAAAACCTATTCCCAAAATTAAGCCAATACCAAAGCTAATTCCTGTTGTTAAGCCTTTTTATATTCCAGTTGTTAAGCCTCTACCAAAGCTAGTTCCCATTGTTAAGCCAATTCCTATTCTTAAACCTAAGCTAGTTCCCATTGTTAAGCCAATTCCAATTCTTAAACCTATTCCAAAACCAATTCCCATTATTAAGCCAATATCAATTAATAATTGTAGTTGATTGTTGCAAAACTGAAGGTATTTTAATGTATAAGCTAGACTATTGATTTTATAAAGAGAAGATTAACATTACTATTTACGAGTGGCTAACGAATTCATTCGTGGTTTCCAACCAATCTAGCTTATACGAAAGGAATCGAGATGAAAACCTAGGAGCAAAACCGCGGATCGCAAAGATTGAAAACGGAAAGATTGCGCACGACTACTCCATCACGGTGGCACGCACTGCCGCTCAAGCTAAAGCGCTATGAACGGTGACTCGAAAATGCACATCAACCTAATTCGAAACCTGAAAATGTTAAGCTCACTAGGTTGATTCGAACTTGGAAATGTTAAGTTCGCTCTGAAAAGGGTTTAATATTTTCTCAAAATGATTCGAAACCTTAATAATTAAAAAGTTTCCAAATAAATAAAATTAATTATTTGCGTGGGCTTCACCTTCAGGGTTCATTATTTATTTAAATTTAATTTTAAAATGTTTAGCGTGGGCTAAATTTTCAAACTTTTAATTTTTTATTTTTTTCAAGTTTGCGTGGGTATAAGTCACGCTTTCTAACATTTATAAGTGTCCACCAACGGCCTTCACTTTTTTTTTCCAGCTAAATTTATTTTTTCTTGTAGTGTGAAGTACTTAAGAGAATAATATCAAAAAAGGATGCGCATAGTGTGTAAATAGGAAACTAAAACAATCTCCATGTCAGATACCAGATGTTTCTCCTTGTCGGGGATTGTAATGTGTGATGGCTATATAATGAATGTGTAAATGGGGTTGACTATGTGGCATAAAGAATTTATCAGCTGTGAAAATCATCTAATAGGTAAAGGTTTCAGTTTTCTTTTCGGAAAGCATCTAAAATATAAGATTAACATATCAGTGGTTAATGTGTACGCACCCTATAATGGGAGTGAAAGAATGCTTTATGAGAGGAGTCCTATCATATAAGGAATATACATAAGAATTATTTGTGGTGCTTTGTTGGGGATTCTAATGCGCTTAGGAGAATAAATGAAAGGGAGGGTTCTACAACGAGGAGTAGTCAATCGAGGGGGTTTAATAGTTTCATTAAAAACAATCATTGGTTGGATATACCAATAGTTGGAAGAAAGTGTACATGGTATAAGGCAAACGGAACAACAAAGAGTAGATTAGACAAAACTTTAGTGTCTTATGACGGGTTCCAAAAGTGGCCTATGTGTAAATAGTATATTCAACCAAGAGATGTTTCTGACCACTGTGTTATTGTGGTGAAATTTGTAATCTGTGATTGGTGTCCAAAGCCTTTTAGGTCTATTGATGCATGGCAGTAGGAGGGTGGATTTACAAAATTTGTCAAAGAAAAGTGGAACATGTACATTGTACAAGGAGATGAAATGAACAAAATATAAAGACAAGATGAAAATATTGAAGGATAACCTTAAAGTGTGGAATAAGGAGGTGTTTGGGTACTTGGTGATACAACCCGACTAGACAAGGAGATAACCAAGGACACAATAATCATTTCACAATTAAGTCAGTAATCTCAGCATCTAAGACAAAGCCCCACCAAACTTCAGAAGGACCTCAACAAACAAGTTTATGTAAATAAATTGGGCTGACTTTAGGGGTCCAAATAGAAGAATAAGCTAGAGTAAGATTCACTTAGCATAAATTGGGCTTGTGCCAAGCCCATCTTTCATGACAAGTGCACCTAGGTTTATGGTTTTTTAACCTACCTTCTAGAAAATTTCTCACAAATGACACCCTTACCTCTCTCACGCTGCTCTTCAACTCACTATCTCCTATATAAAGGGTTCCTTGCCTCATATAATTTCCACATTCAATTTTGAATAGAAAATAAACTCTGTCAGAGTATGTAGTGAGCCGAGTTTCATAGAATTTGGGTCTTATCTTGAGTGTTCTACACTTCAAGTGGAGGCTCTTCACCACTGATCTTGGAGTCTCCTCCCCCTCCAAGTGGCGTGACCATACCTTCATCATCCTAAGCTTCTCTTTCCTTTAATCTTTTTATTTTTCCATTCCTTTACGTTCCTGTGTTCATCTTTTTCTATTTGGTTTCTATCTTCTTTCTTTCCTTTATATGCTCTTTAATTCCGCACTTATCCATCATCACACCATAATTGTGTTTTCTCTTTGCCCTCTAGAAGTGAACCTTCACATTTACGTAACCACTTGGTTAACTTTGTGTTTAGTGGGAATCTTTTTTGCGTTTCTCACCATATTCTGCTTAAAATAAAAAAACCATAAAAAAAGTGCAACCCATAAAATGTGCAATCCTAAAATCAACTCACATCATGTGGTATTCAGAGCATGGTTTTAATTGTGCTTATCTTTTCTGTGTTTATTTTTTGCTTTAAAATTCCAACACACTTCAATTATGTTTTTATTCTTCCAGCAATTTAAATTATGCTTTTATCTTTTAACAATCTTTCAATTTTTCACCTTTAAATTCCTGTGATTTACAATTCTGCCTTTTTATTCACTAAGCAATTTAAATTTTTCTTTTGAATTATTTGTCTCATTCTTTTCCTTATCTATCTTGCTTGAGTCTTATGTTCTTAGTGTTCTAAGAGTCTTTAAATCCATTCCATTTCTTTTAACTTTAATTGTGAATAGCTAAAATCAATTAGAATTTATTTAAGTGGTAGTTGATTTAGTTTCAAATGAAGAATTCAAGTGATCATATGAATTGAATCTCATTCTATTTGTGAAAATTTGAAAGTGAAGTAAAAATATGCATGTCAAGAATGTGGACATTTTAAATCCATAAAAACAAATACAAAAACAATTTGAATGCAATTCAGTTTTCAATATTAAAGTACTAAGAGGATTCTTTTATGTGGCAAATTGTTTTCACATTTGTGGAACTTTATCCTTCTTACTTTTACACTTTCTAAGAAAATTAAAACTTCAGAGTTAAAAGTTTAAATAAGTTTCTTTGAGTCTTCATAAGTGCTTTTCTTGTTTGTCTTGTTTAAGTTTTGTCATCATCATACTTTCATTTTGGTTTAGCTTTCTTTGTTTAAACTTTTCTTGCTTGTCAATTAATTCTCTAAAAGTTTTGTTGGGGATTCTTTGCATGAACAAGTGATAAGAGCTTTGACCTCTTTCACTTGAAGTGTTGCTACCAAGTGTTGACCCTTTGGCGTTTTTGAAAACCTTGCTTGAGTGAATCTACCATTTTTTCCATCCTTTACTAAATAGCCAAGTGATACACATAAGTGAGTAAATTATTTGTTGTTAAAAACAAATTATTTAATTTTTGTTGTGTGCAAATATGCATCATTTATCTTCAGGGGAATCTTCCAAACCACAATCTCCTCAAAAGACACGCCTTTTGGGGGAGCTTGAGGATACCAAAAGGAGCTTGACCCACAAGGAAGAGGAAATGCGACAACTAATAAAAAGGATACAAAGGCTAGAGGATACACAAGCGAGACAAAACCGCGAGAGGAATGGGAGCCTAAAAGAGATACAAGACATTACATGCACTATGGAAGTCAATAAGAAAAAGAAGATTGGAGAGTGCAAAATATGAAGCTTGGTGCCATCATCAACAACCAAAGAAGACCCTACCTTTTGTAAAATTACCTAGTTTTAATGGGGATAGTGACCCAAATGTATATCTAGGATGGGAAGCTAAGGTAAAACAAACTTTTAATGTCTATGAGGTCGAAGATGACCAAAAGGTTAAGTTAACTTCCTTGAATTTGAGGACTATGCCATGTAATGGTGGCATCAAACTGTAATGGACATTGGGCTAAACAAAAGGCTAATCGTGGTCTCTTATCACGATTTAAAGTTATACATGCGTGCTCAGTTTGTTCCTACTCACTATAGGAAGGAACTCTTGTTGAAGCTCCAACAACTTCATCAAGGGTCTAACAATGTAGACGAGTATTTTGAAGATTTACAAGTAACTTTGACTAAAATTAATATGCAAGAAAGTGAAGAGTCAAAGATTGTTAGATATGTGAGGGATTTATGACGAGAAATACAAGATGTTGTAGAATTATATGAGTATACTTCTTTGGAAAAATTAGTTCACCTAACCATCAAGGTTGAATCATAAGTTTTGAAGAGAAATTCTTTTAAAAATACTCATAATGATGGCTTTTACAAATCATCTTGGAAGGACAAACACAAATTTCAAAACCAAGACTCTCCTTCCAATTTCTTAAAAGAAACCACCCCACATCATAAAAAATATAAAGATAAACCTTTTACTCCTAAATCACCCACAAAAACCTCAAGTAAAAAATGCTTTAAATGACTAGGTTTTAGGCATATTGCTGCTAATTGCCCAAGTAAAAGAATAATGATGGTTAAAGGGGGATAGTCATGAGTGACCATAGTTCCCAATCATCTAGAGCTAGCTCCCCTTCCTCTTCAAAAACCCCAAGTGAGGACAAGTATGAAATACCATGTGAAAGTGATTTGTTAGTAGTAAGGAGCATGTTGGACAACTTCAAAAACCTTTTGATGAAAGTCAAAGGGAAAATATTTTCCATACCCGGTGCCTTATTAATGACAAATTATGTTCCTTGATAATTGATGAGGTTAGTTGTACAAATGTGGCAAGGACAAGAGTGGTGGAGAATACACAGCCCTACCAATTGCAATGGCTAAGTGAAAAGGGTGAAATAATTGTTAATAAACAAGTTCTCATATCTTTCTCAATTGGGAAATATAAAGATGAGGTGTTATGTGATGTTGTACCCATGGAACCAACCTATATTTTTAGGAAGGCCATGACAATATGATAGGAAAACTTTACACGATGGCCTAACTAACAAGTTTTCTTTTCACTTACAAGGCCATAAGATCATATTGGAACCTGTATCTCTAAAAGATGTAAATAACGACCAAATAAAAATAAAACAAATAAGAAAATCGGAAAAAGTAACGAAAATAAAAAAATGGGGCTCATCACCTCACCAAACATGGTGAAAATCGTAATGTTGATCCGTCCAAATAAATATTGTCGACTCACTTTGGTACTCTCATTCCTTCTCTTGTTTATCTATTAATAGCTCTAATTACATGCAACATCTGTTAGAGAAAAGTGAGAATAATTTTCAAAATCCTTCTAAAGGTTTACACCTTATAAGAAGATTTTCACACCAAATTCCCTTTGATCCTACGCATTCTTCACAAACATTACATGTAACTAGAACCATTCCACCCAAACTCCTAAAATTTAATGAACATAAGTTTGTTTCACAACTCACATATAGAAATTAAGTGAACAAACTAACTATGTTATTTATCGGAGTTTTAAATTTGAGGTCGAATTCTTTCCAACTTGAGAGGCATGATACAACCCAACCAGACAAGGAGATAACCAGGATACAACAACCACTTCACAATTAAGTTAGTCATCTCAACATCCAAGACAAGACCCCACCAAACTTCAGAAGGACATCAACAGAAGAAGAACTAGACATAAACCAGAGCATCAAATGTTTTTTCTTTTGGTCTTTTTAAAAGACAAGTTTATGTAAATAAATTGGGCTCACTTTAGGGGTCCAAATAGAAGAATAAGCTAGAGTAGGTTTCGCTTAGCATAAATTGGGGTGTACTTAGCACAAATTGGACTTGTGCCAAGCTCACGTTTCATGACAAGTGTACCTAGGTTTAGGGTTTTTTGACCTACCTTCTAGAAGGTTTCTCACAAATGAGACCCCTGCTTCTCTCACTCTTGCTCCCTAAGTCACTCTCTCCTATATAAAGGATGTCTTGCCTCATGTAATTTACACATATAAATTTTGAATAGAAAAGAAACTCTATCAGAGTGTTTAGTGAGCTGAGTCTCCTAGAATTTGGGTCTTATATTGAGTGCTCTACACTTCAAGAGGCGGCTCTTCACCACTGATCTTGGAGTCTCCTCCCCCTCCAAGTGGCTTAACGACACCTTCATCATCCTAAGCTTCTCTTTCCTTTCATCTTTTTATTTTTCCATTTATATATGTTCTCGTGTTCATCTTTTTCTATTTCGTTTCTATCTTCTTTCTTTCCTTTATATTCTCTTTAATTTTGCACCTATTCATCATCACACCATAATTGTGTTTTCTCTTTGCCCTCTAGAAGTGAACCTTCACACTTAATTAACCACTTGGTTAAGTTCGTGTCCAGTGGGAATCTTCTTTGCGTTTCTCACCATATTCTGCTTAAAATAAAAAAAACCATAAACAAAGTGCAACCCATAAAATGTGCAATCCTAAAATCAACGCACATCACTTAGACACAACAAAACAAAATATTTTGAAGGAAATAGAGGTTTTGGACAACCAAGATGACAACAGTGACCTAAAGGATAATTCTAATTTGAAAAGGATGGACCTTGTCAGTCAATTGAGGGTGTTAAATAATAAGATGGACTATATTTTGTGCCAATAGGCTAGGTCAAACTGGTTAAAGCATGCCGACTTGAATTCAAAATACTATCAATCTATAATTAGATGGAGAAGAATGAGGAAAGAAGTTAAAGGAGTAGATGTCAGGGGTCAATGGTATGAGGATCCTGAAGTGGTAAGAAAGGAAGCAAAAAATTTGTTTGAAGACGAATTCAAAACCACTAAGGATTTAAGGGTCATACTTGGAGCAATTGAGTTTAAATCTGTATCTTAGGAGGAACAATCAAAGTTGATAACATACTCTTTTGAGGAAGAAATAAGGGAAGCAATATGGCAATGTGATGGGAAGAAAAGTCTAAGGCCTGATGGGTTCAATCTCAAATTTATTAAGAATTGTTGGGAAGTCCTAAATAATTATATCTTTGAAGCGGTTAGCCACTTTCAGGATACAGAAAGCATCTCTAAGGGATGTAATGCTTCATTCATTGCTCTAGTACCTAAAGTGAGTTATGTATGAAAGTGGACTACGAAAAGGCCTATGACTCGGTCAGATGGGACTTCCTTTTCGATATGTTATTCTCTGCATCGATTTTGTTAGAATATATGGCCTTAAACGAGAGGGGGGGTGAATTGTTTAAGAGAGGTTTCTGAAATCTTTTAGAAGTTTAACAAAAATCAGAATAGAAATCAGGTTAGCCATGAACAAGTTCAATAAAACAGCAAAGCAGCAGAAAAATAGTCGGTTGTTTATGCGAAACAATCGGTTGTTTATACCAGTAGAAACTAAAAACAAAATGTAAATGAGTTTAAGGGTAAGAGAAAGATACGCCAACTATTTATACTGGTTCACTCTTAAACCAAGAGCTACATCTAGTCCCCAAAAAACCACTGGGTAATCCACTAAGTAATCAAACCAGATTACAACACAGAATCCACAAAAGTAGGTGACCCTGAACCCTTCAAGAAACACACTCACTTTGGCAATTCACACACCAAGAGTATTGATCTTGACCACCTCAGGAGCACACAACACTTCTTGGCAACACAACACCAGAAATACAAAAGGTTGAGAAGAGATTACACTTGTTTACAGAACAATCTAAAATCAATACAAATGCAATCCTATTCCATTCTCATAGAAAACCCAAAGCTTTGATGTGAATGTTCAAATATTGAATCAACTCTTTCACAACTGAAAAACTCAAATCTGATTTTCTAACTTGTTTAAAAACATAAACAAACTATTTATATTTTCCAAAGATTTGTCAAAGCATTTAATGAAGGAGCGTATTCAGTTGGAAATCATTTAAAGCACATTCAACCACCAAAACAAAATTTTGTTAGGATTTTCAAAGAAACAATTGGTTGAAACCACGAAACAACCGATTGTTTGGTTTGGAAGTTAAGTCAACCAAACTTAAACAATTCTCAACCTTTTCAAAAACTCCTAAGAGTAAAACAACTGGTTGATTCGACAAAACAACAGGTTGTTTTTCACGTAGTTTGAAAAACACTTTATTTTAAAAACGATTTAAAACACATTAGCTTTAGATTCAACAAAGGAGTGGATTACATATAAAACTACCCAGATCCCTCCCAAAACACAGCAACAACACAACCTTGCATCAAGCACAAAGGATTTGGATTCTTCAAAGCACAATTTGAATTATTCAAAGCACTTGATCACTCTTGATCAATAAATTTCAGTATTGGGAAATGGTAGCCCTACAAAGGAATTTAAACCAAAAAGAGAGTTGAGTCAAGGAAAACCCTTAGCACCTTTTTTATTTCTTGTGGCAGCGGAAGGCCTTGCAGGGTTAGTTAGAAAAACCGTAAAAAGTGAGATGCTAAAAGGTGTGAGAGTAAACAAGCTTGAGGTGGGTGGACTCATGTATGCTCAATTTGCAGATGATAAGTTTTTTATGTGTGAGGTATTATGAGCCTGCTTCAGGTATAAAAATCAATTTCCATAAATCTATGCTTCTGGATTTAAATGTGGATAGGAACACATGTGATTGTTATGCAAAGACCCTATATTGTGCACAAATGGTTAGAATAGATGGCTAGAACAAGAGGAGGGGGGGTGAATTGTTTTCAAAATATTTTCGCACAACTTGGCTTACAATGAAACTCTTAACAATCAACTCAGAAAAGCAATCCAGAAAGCTAACAAAAAAAAAAACAAAAACAAAAACAAATAGCAGAAATTCAACCGGTTGAAATTATGATTCAATCGGTTGTTTATGATAGCGGAAAATACAAACAGTTAATGAGAGAAGAGATAGAGAGAATTACACTTAGAGTTTATACTAGTTCACTCAATCACAGAGCTACATCCAATCCTCAGCCAAACTACTGAGTATTCACTAGGCAATCAAATACAAATCGCACATACACCAACCACAAAGAAGTGACTTTGAATCCCACAAAGCTTTCTCACCTTCTTTGCACACAAAAAACACCTAAAGCCAGAATCACACTGACTTTACAGGATTTTACCACAGTTCTACAGAAAGTAATATTGAACAATTACAAGAACTCGAACAAGATAGGAAAACACATGGAATCCCTATACACCAGAACATTATTGATCAGTTCTCTGAACCACAGCAAAGCTTCAAAGGTAATCTTGCTAAAACAAACTTGGTAGAAAACTTTTCACAAACGATTTGTAATCTCTCAATCAAAACACAATCAGAATATCAATCACTTCTGTTTCATCAATCTTATCTTGTTAAAACTAAGATTCAATTTATAAACCTTGAAAACCTATCATGACTACAGTTTGGAACGACCAAAACAGTTAAAACAGACTTTCAAAAAATTGTTGTGAAAACACACATTTAATCGGTTAAAACCACGATTCAACCGATTGAATGGTTTTGTCAGTTATGCAACTGATTCAAAAAATAGTTTTAAAACAGCTCTTCCAGCTAAGTAACAAACAACCAATTATTTCGAAACTTTACTTGGTTGTTTTTCCCTTTGCATGGAAAAACACTTTAATCTTTAAAAACAGAATGTAAAAAGCTTTGTCTGAGTATCAACACTGATCTTACAACAATTCTAAACCCCAAACCAAAACCTAAATTGTTCCTGCCGGTTGACCAGATTGTGCTTCGTGCGTAGCTAAGACCCGTGTATCAAGGACTCCTTCGTCTTTGTTCCAAATATCCTCCCTGTGCCACTGTGAGTACTTGAAACAGAGAGAAAAAAGGTGCGCCCTCGCGGCCGTCTGCACTCCGAAGATCAAGTCAGTTAGCAAGAAACATCAAAGAACACACCTCCGTATCGGAGCACCGTGGATGGATGCTCTGAAGGTGGTCGAATAACTGAGTAACTGATTTCTCTCTAATTTCCTGTATGTACAGCAGGTTCGCTAGCAAGCAACTAGAGTGTGTGTAAAACTGAATCTCCCCCCTTCCCTCAAACGTCTAAAGCCTCTTTTAAAAGTCTAAAGCATTCAAAGCGTCTTAAAGCGCATTTAAAGCGTCTTAAAGCGCACTTAAAACACTTAGAAACGTTCGACGCGTTTAAAACGTTCAAAGCATTTACAGCGTTTAAAGTACTTTAAAGCGTTCAAACGTAAACTGAATAAAAACGTACCTTAGCAAACTTTCAGGGAAACTTATATACCTTGATGTTTCAATGCTTACTGCCATGTGTTCTTCTGACTTGATCGGTATTCTACGCGGAGGGCCTTACAGCGTCGTAACCCAACTTATGGATATTCCATCGTGTAAGTCCTCATTCTTCGAAATGCATCTGGCGCAAGGGGTGACTTTTTGGGTGCCAACTCATGCGCCCATGCCTCTAGTCACTCGCCCTGGGAGTGTATCTACCTTCCTCTCGTACCACGCACATGGTTCGCCCCTGGGCGTGGCCCTCTCATGGGTTATTTCTGTCCCAGGGGTCTCCCAGAGGTGGCGTGGGTACTTCACAAGTCAGGTTACTCCTCACTGGTACTGGGAATATAACCTTGAAGCCACCTTTCTCTTTTCTTTATTACTGTTCTGAGGTACTGAGGCCCCTCGTGGTGTCGCCCCCTCCACGGTCTTTCCTACCTGTGGGTATCGGGGGGTGACACCGTCGATGCCTTAACCTGGCGATGCCTCATCCTGGCGACGCCTTAACCTAGTGATGCCTTAAACTGGCGACGCCTTCACCTCGCGACGCCTTAACCTGGCGACGCCTACACTTGGTGACGCCTCATCCTGGCGACGTCTTAAGCGGTCAACCTATTGACTTTCCTCCCTGGGATCCCTGGATGGGTCCCACCATACGTTTGACTTTGGCTTTGACTTTGGTCAACGCCCGGGGACGGGACGGTACACAAGCCCCCCAGTCTTGAGCTGACATTTGTTTCAGCAAAAAGACTAAGGCCTCGCCCTATCATTCACGTGGCATTCCTGCTGACGTGACATTCCTTTGAGCAGTTGACTTGACGTTCTCTGCGGTGAGGATGTGACGTTTTAAGTTATGCTTTAATCTCTTGACACGTGGCTCAATCGCACGGCCATCACTTAGCGCCTCTCGCACTCCTCAAGTTAATGTTATATCTTTCGAAAACGCGCGCTCCAAATCACTGTTTCATTCACTCTTTCGCATTCCCTCCACTGTTCATCTTCTCAAACTTTCTTTGCAACGTTGGCTCTCTCTTTCGCGCTTCCAACCTTCATCCAATCAGGTACTCAAAAGGTATGATTTTTCTCCTTTAATGGTTTTACCCCTTAACTTCTGTACGGATGTAACTGCCTGGGCCTGTTTATTTTTCTTGCATTCGTGTTCTTCTTCCTTACTTCTCTGTTTCTCCCTTTCTGAACTTCTCGAGTGGGTAGAGGTTTTCTTAGGGTTTTCTCTTCACCTTTCTTCCTTAACCTCATTCGCTAAACCCTTTTCCTTTCTTCATTCTTCAGTTCTTTCCATGGCGCGTACTAAAACAACGGCCAATCCTCCACCCCCAAAGATGAACTATAGGGCCCTTTACTCCTGGGCCCCCGATGAGCTGCTCGAAGAGAGCTCCACCCTAACCTCCATGAAAGATTGGAGGGATCACATCAAAGGATCAGGCATCTACCAACATTGTGCCTTCGCTAGGAGGCACGACGAAGATATCTCTGTGCTCCCCTGTATCCCAGGCGAGCCTGTGTGCGGAGATGAGAGGGCCAACAATGGGGTCCCTTTCTTCTTTTTCTACCAGGTGGTCTTCAAACGCATTGGGATGCGCCTTCCTTCTCGAGGTTCGAAAGGGAACTACTCACAGAAATTAATGTCGCCCCAGCCCAGCTACATCCCAACAGCTGGGCTTTCGTCAAAGAGTTCGACATTTTGTGCGGGTACTTCGGGCACGCCCCCTCCGTCGACATCTTCCTTCACTTCTTCGAAGTGAAGAAGCAAGGGAAAAGCCTCTGGGTGAGCTTTAGCAACATATCTAGAAGGGTCCTCCTAACGCTGTTTCAACAGTCCTTCAAGGGGTGGAAGGGCAAGTTCTTCAGAGTATGTTGCTCTCACTATGACCACACCGCTCTCGACGGCTTCCCCTTGTACTGGGTGAAGAAGGTCAAGCTCACCAAACCTAAATCCCTAGACAAGTTGCCCTCGGCAGATCGAGAGGCTTGCCAAATCATGGCCAGCGTGGGGGCCTTCAACACCTCCACTCTGATAAGTCGTGAATACGACGCTGAAGCTCTTGCTAACTACATAAGTATGGGAATCATCCCTTCTAACCATTTATTCTCTACTTCTGCTTGTTTTTGCTTTGTGTATGATTTATCTGCCTTCTCGTGCCATAGTGACTAAGCTTGGGACTGATCGCTAATGTGTTTGTTTACTGGTGCAGATTCAAGGATGGACAAACAACGAAGGTTGAGGCTCGCCGAAATCTTGAAGTCCAAAGGCGACGCTTCGGCGAAAGGGGTTGGGGGTTCCATACCTCCAACCTCTGAGACCACTCCTACCTCCCCAACCCTTCGCCCCCAAGACCAACCTTTATCGGCATCTCCTCCAGCTCTTTCTCCTCCAAACTCACCTCCCCCCACAGCAGCCATGCCTCTTGCGCTGGCCGAAACTCCTGTTGAACCAGCCCCCCTCGCCAAAGGCAAAGGGGTGGTAGCGGTGCCTTCTGATGATGAGGGAGACTCTGCTGAAGGGCAAGTCTTTAAAAGAAGAAGGACTTCCCGGGCGGTACCTCAGGTTGCTACCTCCACCACCTCTTTCTCCCACGGGGCTGAGTCTCTTAGGGAGAACCCTCCAAGCGCCACCTCCCCCTCTCAACCAATGACCTTGGAGGGTGGGCTTGGAACGGAACCCACCTCAGCTCCACCACCTGCTCCAGAACTTCCTCCTCCAATGCAGGACTCGCTGAGGGGTTACCTGGAGAAGATGTCTCCGTGCGGCCAAGCTGAAGGGCCCAAAAAGGAAGGCATGTTCTACTATATGGGCGCTTTCATGGCCTGTGCCAGCACCTGGTGCGAGCAAGCGAAGGCCAAAGCCATCGAAGCCTCCACCCTTCAAGCGCTAGAGAAAGAGGTCGCCTCCCTGAAAGATGAGAAGGAGCGTCTGGCACAACACTGGGCTCGCAAAGAGGTGGCATACAAGGATTCACTGAAGATAGGCCAGAAGGCCAAAGAAGATGCTAGTAAAAGGCTGCACGAGGTGGGGCAAGCCCATGCTGAGCTCCTTAATCAGGTCGTGCCCCTCCGAGTCAAAATCGTGGAGCTCGAAGACGCAACAAAGGCTTATGAGGCACAGCAGAAAAAACTTAAAGCCCACTGCGTTGACCGGGAGCAAACGCTGGGGAAAACTGAGGGGGAGCTAGCTGCGAAGATCGAAGCTTTCAACCTTCTCCAAGCTAAAAATGACAAACTCCAAGCTGATGTTAACAAGCTTCAGGTGGAGAAGGAATTTCTGGACAAGCAGCTAGCCACCAAGAACTCAAAGATTGAAGAATTGGAGAAATCCAACAAAGAACTCCTCGACGACATGGCAGGCACATTTGAGGAGGGGTTTAAAGAGGCTCTGGCCCAAGCCACGTGCGAAAACCCAGGGATTGACACCTCAAATTGTGACCCTGGTGACCAAATCGTTGATGGGAAGGTGGTGCCCCTCGACCTTGGGGAATGAGCAGCGCTTAATTTTTTTCCACTTTCTTTGTAAATTTGTATTTACCAACATTTGAACTATCTGTAATTCCGGCGCTCGACTTTGTTTATTTAAATATCATTCGACTCTTATCTTTACATTCTTTTCCACCTTTAACTTCTCTTGCACCTTTATCTGCTTCTTCTTTCTGTACCATATCAAAGGCGTAACTTGTACTTACCTTCGATGTATCTCTTCGTCGCTTTGCCTTTATCTCTTGGGTAGCACGTGATTTTATCTTTTACTCTTTCTTTCTAAGTCTCTTGATCTCTTTGCTTCAAACTTCACTTGGCCTTCGTATCTACGGGGAATCTACCTCATGAAGGCGTCGCCTACCTCGTCGTCGCCCAAAGACATAGGAGGACTTAACTTCGTGCCTCATCAACACTCCAAAGGTGAAGGAGGACTTCTCTTGTCTTTACGGCCTTTGATAACTCGGGCTCTTCACGCTTCTTCTTGTTACTCTTCGATTTTCTTTCGCCTTTTTAACTTGCAAAATTTTCAACTTGCTCTCTGTTTTCTTGAGTCCCAAGGCGCTTACTGCCACTGGTATTGCTAGCTTTGTCATCGCTTAGGATGAGAAGGGGTCTCGTCTCTTCTATGGCCTCGACATCGCCCAAGGGCGAGGGAGGGCTTTATCTCTTCCTCTGTGGCCTCGACATCGCTCGAAGGCGAGGAGGGCTTATCTTATCTGTACTGGGTGTCCA
>Ga0123342_1006048_pt1 | contig 17042 bp, 10 predicted proteins | sample Turbeawhitnodule_FD_89960 | JGI IMG/M metagenome (GOLD analysis project Ga0123342, IMG submission 89960) | Root nodule microbial communities of legume samples collected from Mexico - Turtle bean Mexico white nodule | ecosystem: Host-associated > Plants > Roots > Nodule | place: Mexico: Nepantla... | reverse complement strand
TTCTTGGTCTGCCGGTCGTTCGGCCAGATTTCCGAAGATATTGACTTATCAGTCTCTCGGTCAGGCTTGACTGGGAGTCGGGCAGGCAGGTGGGTCCCGGCCTCGCCCAGTACCGGTACAAAATAATATGAAATTTTCTCTTATAATATGTTGAAATAATATTTAATACGATAAATAAGAATTAAAAATGCAATGTATAAATTTTAACATGTATAATAATGTATAAATTAAATAACAACATATGAAATTATTTAAATACATAAAAATAAAATGAATGCGTAGTGACAATGATGCGACGTAATTTTAACATGTGATATCACATACCACACCAAAAACATGAGAAGTGCGATGCAACGTGACTTTGATGTATACCCGTCAATTCAAATTATCATACATAACATCAACATCCTTTTTTAATGGTTATTTTAACTATCTAACATCATCATCATCATGTCATATATAATTTTTTTTCTTAATTTTTTTAAAAATAAAACGTTCCCCTTCTCTAATTGCTCTTCATAAGGAATTAAAAAGTATATACAACTTTAAGAAAAGGAAAATAAATAAAACATAAACATACAATTTTTTTTCTATCTTCTCAGTATATTTATGTTAAGAGAGTATTTGTATAATAACATCTACTCAGTATTCCAAGTTGATAAACAATACACAAACTCACACAGTATGGTACATTACCGTTTTAAAACTTTCATACATATACATATTAAATTATACAGACATATTACATTTATTATAATTATTAAATATTTATTAGAATCATTTATCTAACTCTTAATCCATTGGCTATCTCTCATATCAGTGTAACAAAGCTACATAATAGGAATTATATACACTATGACAAAGTAAATTTTTATTTTTATGACCTATCAAGTACAGTTCTTTCTCACATTGCAGAAGAAGTTATAGAAACGCCTTTTGACTCTCATCACCTAATATTTTTCTTTATGCGAGTTTAATATCAGTAAAGTCATAAGCATCTCCTTCAAAATCCTAAATTCAATATACAATCTAAAAAACTCAACATAGTATTCCCTCCTTGGAAATAACTACAATAACTATGTTCATCACACACCACATGTCATATCAGAGTCATACTATCATATATTTTCATTCATACAAATACATCAAACTCAATTTAAAGGCTAATAAAATAAAATTAATCATTAATTACATTATAATTATAATAAAATTCAAATATCACATATTGATCAAATATCACAATATAATGAAAGATAAACAAATTTTAACATTTAAAAATTTCAAAGTTTAGAAAGCACTCTTTCTCTCTTAGTAAAGACTTGGCATGTCCAACGAATTAAACACACGTTCCAATTTGTCCAACCAATTTTCCTCGTCCAGCCAAAGACGTCAGCATGCCTAGCGAATTTTAGTCACCTAGCAAAAATTCTGCTCACCCAACAACCAAAGTCTTTGTCCAACAACTACACCACTGGAAGTTTTCATAAAAATACCTCATTGAGCGAGAATTTACTCACCTAACAAACCGACCTCTCAAATTTTCAATTAATTGAATTTTACCCAATGAGCATTTTGCTCCTCTACATAATTAAGAAATTCTGCAAAATGTAACATGTGATCCAATTGGTTCAAACTGAGATTTTCCTTCGTTTCTTATACCTAACATGAAATATTTTGTTCCAAAATAACAACTTAAACCAATTTGACTCCATTGAAATATTTTCACTTTTCACTACTCAACATACAACAAATATCTCCTTTTAAATGCATTCATTTAAACCAAACAATTCACTTGTCCAAAAAGGGGGTTTGGTAGCATCTATAGACGTTGATTCAAACGAGAGTGTCGTCTAACAAAATCTGGTGCAAAATTTGTGATAAGAGCAACATTTAGGCGACAATTATAATTACAAGCGTCATCTATTTGAAAATAAAAGATATAAATGATAGTTTGAGGTTTTGGAATATATGCCTTTCTCCCGTCATGTGATGTGACCAACCTCTGTCCAATTACCATGCTAGGGGTGTCTTTGCTTAAATTAAGAACATCTACAAGAGGTATTTTTTATTTTTAGGTATCTACATTGGTTTGGGTCCTTTATGTTTTACGGTCATACTTCTGAATCTGGATGGGGTTTAGTAAACTACAAGTTAACAAAGAGAAGGAAATTAACTAAACAAATTAAACTAAAAAATTATAATATAGACGACGACTTAGACCAAAATTGTCGTCCATATCACCATATAGACGACAATTATAACTAGGAACCATTGTCTATATGGTCCCCTAATACTTTTTAAAATTTTGTCACGCATTAGGCAATGGTTATAGCTAGAATCATCGTCTATAGACATTTTTTACTGTCTTTTAATTTATTCTGCCCAGAGATATAAAGTATGATTTTTTCTTAAAATGTAGTCTATAAGTACAAATATAAACTATGATTATCTCCTAGAATCTAAGTATATATCCAAAATTATAAACGAGGTCTTATAAGGTGTATGTTTTGACGACGGTTCCATAGACAACAATTTTGAAAATGTCATTGTACAACTTGAAAAACCATCGTCTATAAGCCTTTTACAGTAGTGATTTCATCTCAAATTGGAACATTTGAAGCACATTCAAATAACACATAATTCCTGCATAAAATCAATTATTGTGATCATGTCACATTCACATCTAGATCATCTATCTTAAGGCACTATCAAAACTTAACTACTTTCCCTTACCGTTAAAATATTGCTTAAATTAAGTTTAAGCTTCTAATTCAACTACTCTCATATAGGAGACTAAATCTACATAAAAAAAATACTTTGATCAATAATCTAAACATACTTTCATGTTTCTAAATTAATAGAGATTCATCTTTTTCTTAGAAGGACCACATGCAAGACCCTTAGTCCTTATGCATGCAAAACTTCTCCAGAAAAGACACAAAGAGAAACTTACTCTAAAACAAATCTTAATTGAGTGGACTTGCTCTGTTCTCCACCAGGATCCCTAAGTGGTAGAGAGCAAATTCTTAGAGAGATTGTGATTTTTTTCTAAAATGAAGTTGGAATAGTTGTTAACTTTCTTTTTCATCTATAAATTTTATACTTTATAAATATCGATACTTCATCTTACTTGTACCAATTCTTCTCTTAAACAATTAACTAGGTCTTTAACTAGGTCTTTAGAGCATACATATATATATATATATATATATATTTATTTTTATTTTTATTTTTTTTTATAGTTTTTACTCAATTTTTAGATTTTTAATTAATTAATTTAGTCTTTAATTTTAGAATTATGTGAATTGAATCTTATATCATATTTAAAGAAAATAGTTAGGGAATTTTATTACAATTAACCAATTAAATAAAAGAATTAATTTCATCAATTAAAAAAATTAATACTAAAAGAAAAGTTTCACGGAAAGTTTCACCAAAAGTCAAAGAACAAAACCTGGTTTTTTCCCTTGCATAAGAACGAATTATAGGATGGACCACCACAGTACGTGCGCTACCAGTTTACGGAATCCACATCCCATCCTCTCTTTATAGTGTTCACATCATATACATTTTCTTTTTCTTTTTCCAAATTCGAGTTAACCTTTCTCACTGGCCACTCTATAGAATATTGCCATAGGTGATTTTTAATAGAGATGCTTTTTATATCAATGTTCATTGATAGAGAAAATCTATATCATTTTCTTTAATCGGTTTAGAATCGAGATTAAATGGAAAGTAATTGAAAATATAAACTTTTAATAATGACTATTGAATTAATGTTAAAATTTATTTTTAATATTAGTTATGAACATAATTTTTCTCAAAATAATTATGATAATAATAAATATTTCTAAATTTCATAAATTTACATTTATTTTGTGACATTTCCTTATTTTTGTCTGGAGAAGAAATAATTAGAAATCTCCAAAATTTACGAGATTAGTAAAACTGAAGTTATTCTTTAACTTAAACTTGATCTTAGAAAAAAAAGTGTATAGGGTATATTACATCATAACTTCGATGTATAGCTAATGCTATAGGATTGACACCTAAATCCTAAACCCTAACTCTAAAAGAGAGTTGATACACCTTTTCTATGAAACCTTAACTTGTCATGCAAGTTAGGATTTGGAGAAGCTTCCTTAGGCGACAAGGTATGGTTTCCAAACCCTAACCCTTGCATAACACACCACCTCATCTCCCCTCTCCCTATAAATTGAGCTCTCCTTTTATTGTAAATTGAGTGTAATGGATTTCTGTTGATTTGAATTCAGCTCTCTCTCTTTTTGGAAGTATCTCTTCTCTTGCTTCCTTTTTTTTCCCTACATCAGACCAATTATGACCTACACCCAACACTGCAAAGAAAATGTCTGTTTTATCCTTATTTTTCTAGATATTTATATATGTAACACAAATAAGACAGTTCCGGATATACAAATTCGGAATTGAGATGTATCTTTCGGATATGACAATCCGTAGCACAATAATCTCTTCCGAATGCTAAAATCTGGAAGCTTTTTTTATCATTCCTAATACGAAAATCTAGAAAAGATGACAAGGGCAATTTGAGGTTTAAAATAAATGATGGGTACAGATCAATTGATCTGGTGCAGGGAGAATTAGCCTCTTTTTTTTCTAGTGAGTGAAGCCTTAAAGGTAGGCTCAACCTCCTTCCAAGCACCACTCTCCACATCACACAATTACGGTTCCTTTTCTTCTACATAAATTCCACTTTCGCTGCCTATAATCTCCATTCACATCTCATTTTCAACCGAAGAATATGCATGGAGCAAGGAGATCTCCATCAATTGGTCATCAGAGCTTTTGTTTTTCACTGTTTAATCTGTTTATCCTCACATTTAATCGCTTTATCCTCACATTTAATCAATTCAAACTTCTTCATTTCCTTTCTTAAACAGAAAACAACAAAGTTTACTTAGGTTCTTCATTTTTCTGTGTCATCCGTGTGTGTTTGCTTTTGTTCTTGAGTTTTTTTTATCATTTTTAATCGGTCAAAATTGTGTGGAAACACTTTCGTTTTAATTTATAATCAGTGCTTGTTATGTCTAACGTCATGCATATCCTTAGCTTGTCATAAAATTTCAGCTACATGCTAATTTACTAACTGTTTGTAGAAATGTCTAGCCGAATGCACATAAACTGTTTGATGAACTGCTTTGAGTAAATATGAGTGTATAAGTATTGGTGCCTTTTTCTTTGTGTATCCTTGAGTTCTTGAATTACTAATAAACTAGTAGCGAGTCTCATATGCACCAATCCAATTCTATCTTGTTGTATTGTTCAATTTCATTGGATTCATTAGGCTTCCTTCTCGCTTTCATAAAATTCCACCTACGTGCTAGTTTACTAACTGTTTGTAGAAATGTCTAGCCGAATGCACACAAACTATTTGATGAATTACTTTGAGTAAATATGAGTGTATAAGCACTAGTGGCTTTTTCTTTGTGTGTCCTTGAGTTCTTGACTTGTTAATAAACTAGTAGTGAGTCTCATTATACATTGATTCAATTTTGTCTTGTTTATTATTCAATTTCATTGGATTCATTACGCTTCCTTCTCGCTACGAGTATTTTGTAAATTATTAATGGATTAAAAAAATTATTCTAACCTAATTATGCGTCCAATTTTCATGAAATTTTAGATCTGACAAACTCAATGTGTTAGATCCAAATTCACAATAGAAAAAAAAATGATAAATATTGAAATCCTGGATGTCAGTACTTAAAAAGCCTAAATGAAGTTGTGAAAATTTCTTTCATTTTTTATTTAGTGCAATTGACTTAGCACATATTTTGAGCTGAATTTTTAGTTCATTACCTATTGTGTTAGAAATATGTGATCAAAATTTGAGCGGAAAAGTCAATCTGGAAAACTTTGCATAATTCCTAGACTTATAGCTGCCAATTCTTATTTAGATTTGTTTTGTTATCAATTATAGTACCTTTGATAGGTTCCTTTTATGGTGCTGGTTCTGCCTATTTTTCTTGAACTTTCTCTTTCTTGTCATGTTATTGGAATTCCTTCATTCTTGTCATGTTAACTTTGGTGACCGACGAGGGAAAAAAAGTATTTAAGTTTATATACACATTTGCAAATTTGATGAAAATCACTTGATTCAATGTAAAAGTTTATGTTACAGTTTTTAAAAATATTAAGAGTTTAGATATTACGTTACGAACCAGTAGGTGTAGTTTTCTTTAAATTTTCAAAGATAATTTCCTTTTTAGCCTTTTTGCTTTTGTAATAACAATAGACAAGAGTTAACGATAATCACTTTCTAAAGTGAGAGAGACATTATCTTCCACATCTAAAATTTATACATACGAGAAAAAAACTAAAATGTACTAAAAACTTTGATTGAAAATATATTCCAAACCGCAGTGCTCTTCAAACTGCAACACATGAAATATATTCACACGTCCTCAACATTCAAGTGTTCAACGTAGGTTGAAGTTTACAATGTTTTTTATTGTTCTCTTTAACATTCCTCCCAAAAACACTCAAATCAAATATCCCATTTCCGAAAGCACAGTTCTTTTAACGAAAGAAGTCAATAACTTTAAATGGAATAGACCCAAAAATGCGTTGGACAAATTCCGAATTCGATTCAATCACAATTTCACAATAGATTAGATTAAAGAAGAGCGTAATAGATTAAATCCTGAAATATAGGAGAGACTAAGCAACATGGCCGGTCCATCAAAAACGAAACGTATCGAAAAAAGGGAAAAGAAAACCCTAAAGGTACCGTTAAAATCAAGCGGTGAGTACAACAGCGCCTCCAGCCTCCTTGATCTTCTTCTCGGCGATCTTGGAGATGAGCTTGGCCTTGACGACGAGGGGCTGGTTCTCCGGCAGAACGCCCTTCCCCAAAAGCTTGAAGTAACCGAACTGCGTGACGTCGATGAGAGGCGCCATGTTGTCCTTGGAGGCTTTGTCCTTGACTTCCTGGGGGACGAGGGACCAGAGCTTGTCGATGTTAAGGATGGGGCAGTGGAACTTGTTCCGGAGCTTGTGGAAGTACCGCATTCCGACCTTCCCGAAGTAGCCTGGATGGTACTTGTCGAAGAGGATACGGTGGTGGTGCATGCCTCCGGCGTTACCTCGCCCTCCGGGATGCTTTCGGTGCTTCCCTATGCGCCCGTGACCGGCGCTCACGTGACCCCTCTTCTTCCTGTTCTTCTTGAACCGCGTCGTCATCTTCTCTTCTCTTCGCACACACAACCACCCTCCTCCTGCTTTGAGCCCTTGCAGCACCGGAAAAACAAAATTAGGGTTTTTGGATTTATATCTCAAGCTTTCTCTGCTTCTTTTACGGTTTTGACCCTCACAGCCTAGGCCCAATAACAAAAAAGGCCTTTCTGTTCCTGAACGGGCTTGGAGTTTCAGTTTTTAAGCTTTTTCTTTCTGCGCCTCATAATTTCTAACTGCACCTAAATTTTTTGAAAATGACATTTTACTCTTTTTAATGGTAACTTTCAAATGACCTGTTGTGGAACAAAGTTTCTGAAATTTCTGAAAAGGATTTTCCAAAACAATCTACCTAAAACATATAAAATGCATTCACTGTTTAGAACAAGATTTGAATAAAAAAATACTTCATTCTGATTGTAAAAATAATAATATTTTATATACTTCATTATTATAACCATGTCACGTGTTCATGTTTCTTATTTGTTTCGTGTGGTCTTCATCTATGGATACTGGTAATTTTTAAGATTGGACAAAGTTGAGGTGTTCGTGACATAATTTTATGAGTTGCAAAGGTTATTTATCTCGTCTCATTACGATTTTTTCAGTGTTTTTAAGTGAGAAGGGAAAAAAATTAGAAGGCTTTTTAAATATAAGATATATGTGAGTTCACATGTCTTATGTGAAATGGAGAAAATACTATAGTATTAAAATTTATAGAGTTCTTAATAAGGTTCTTATATAATCTATTAATGATGAGAATACAATTTAAAGATAATTTAATAACCAAAATTGTACTTGAAGCAAGACTTATTCATTTATTTTGAAGCTGTATATCTAAACACAACTTATCCATATTCCATAAATTCTAAATACAACTACCCCACTTTTGTAAATTTGTCCTACATAAACATACACACAACATTAAAATAAATAACTAAAGGGGACACTTTCTCTTCATCATTCATGTCTCAATCCCTTAAATTACTTAATAACAACAAATCTCATTAAACCTAAAATACTAGTTATATATAATCAACAATCTGTAAAAGCAAAACAAACAAATCACAACAAGACAATAATATGCATTATTGAGCCTATAGCTAGCAACTACATGTTACACTTTTTTCTGGGCCAAAGAAGACCAGACAGACAAAAAAGCAATTCATTTGGTGGATTATACTTATCCACTAAAACTAATAATGATAGACATATACCTCTTTTTAAAAAGACACCTATTCTTATTTTATGTTTTTATCTATCTTTCTTATTTCACATCATAGATTAATATCATTCCCTCTCTCTACATGTGTATGAGGTAAAATGATCCTTTGGATGTGCATGATATATAGTTTCCATCAATTAATTCCCACTACCCCACTTTTTCATGAATCAATTTCTAATTTCCTTTTTAATTTTTTTTATGTATAAATTTCATAATTATTTTTTATAAAATAACCCATTAGCATATGATGTACATATATCTAAATACAAATAATGTTATTAATAAGTAATGACAAAAGCTGACAATGAATTTGTTAGTTATATTCAACATTTTCATCTTCCTCTTCTGTTAGTAGAACGGAACTCATTTTAGGTTTTTATTACTGTAAATAAATCTATGCATTTTTATATAGTTTTTTTTTTAATAATTTGATTTAAATATAGTTTTAGTTTTTTGCAAAATGGACAAGTGTTTTTTTTACTCCTGTAAAATATTTTCCTTGTTTTTAATGTTGAAACCAATATTTTTACTTTGATTAAATTATTATATTATCTCACATAATTGTTATTAATGTATGCAATGCTCAAGTGATTTCTCTATTTTTTTAATATATATATTATATATATTTTTTCCCCCATCTTTAAATAAATTTATAACATAAAAATATATTAATTTTAAATATCCAGCAAAGATTGGAGAGTGCTAGTCCACAATCTTTAAAATGCTTATCTGTCAAGAAAAGACTTCTAAAGAGGAGTTTGATCATATTCTTCATTGTCAATACTTGTTTTGGAAGAGGAGGTCAAGATGCTCTGGTTTAAAGATAGGGATAAAAACTTACCTCTTTTCCATGTTGTGGTCAAAAAAAGAACTAATTCTAGTGGGATTCATAGATTAAGAACTGTTAATGGTGGTATTGAGGATCCTAAGCTCATTGATGATCATATTTTAGATTTTTTATAAAAAGCTCTATGCTGATTCTAATTCTAATGCTCACACTACCGGTAATACGGATAATTTTATTTGTACTTATATTCCTGCTATGGTTTTCTTTGAGGAGAATATTATGTTGATCAAATGCCCTGATTATTTGTAAATCAAGAATGTTGTTTTTTTATCCAGTGCTCTTGGTTCTGATGGTTTTGGTGGTGTTTTTATCATTCTTGCTGGGAGATTATTGGGTTGCAAAGTTGTTCAACAGTTTTTTAAACAAAATAGGATTCTTCTTGGGATGAATAGTAATATGGTCTCCCTCGTTCCTAAGATTCAAGGTCTTGATTCCACTAAAGATTTTAGACCTATTGTTGTTGCCAATTTCAAATTTAAGATTATTTCCAAAATACTGACAGATAGGCTTGCTATGGTGGCCTCTAGAATCATTTCTCCTAATTAATATGGGTTTGTGCAGGGTAGACAGATTCATGATTGTATTGGTATTGCTTTTGAGGCTATTAATATGCTTTCTAAAAAGGTTAAAGAAGGTAATGTGACTTATAAAGTTGATATTCATAAAGCATTTGACACTCTGAATTGGAATTTCTTAGTTTTGAAACATTTTGGATTCCATCATTCATTTTTCAGTTGGATTAGTACAATTCTTCGATCAACTATGCTTTTTGTGAAATTTTTTCCTTGTAGTAGAGGTGTGAGACACGATGATCTTTTATCTCCCTTGCTTTTCTGTCTTGTAGATGATGTTTTAAGCAGAGGCATTTCTAAGCTTGTGAATGATAACATGATTTTACATATGGCTAGCCCTAAAGCTTATCTCACTCTCTCTCACATTTTATATGTTGATGATATATTTGTTTTTTGTAGGGCGAATAACAAGTCTCTTAAATATTTGAGTATTTTTCTTAGAAAATATGGTGATTTTTCTGGTCAGTATGTTAACAATTCTAAAAGTAGCTTCCTTACCGTGGATAATTCTACAAGATTTATTACAAAAATTCAATGAAATATTTCTTGCAGTCATGTCCTTTTACCTTTAAATTATTTAGGGGTACCTATTTTTGTTGGTGCTCCTAAGCTCATGTTTTTTCAACCTTTGGTTGATAAAGTCAAATTGAAGCTTGCGTTTTGAAAAGGGAAATCTCTTAGCATGATGGATCAAATTCTTTTGGCTAATATTGTGGTTAAATCTAGGTATCAACTCAGAGTAATAAGCCTTGGTCTCTTCTCCTGAAAGTCAGAGTCTTTAAATCTAAGTATCAACTCATATTGGCTTATAAATTCTCTTCTATTTGGCTTGGGATTTAAACAATTTTATAACATTATTCTTAAACATACCTCTTGGAATGTTGGAACAGGTACTGATATTAATTTATGGAATGATAAATGGTGTTCTTTTACTTGTTTATAAAAACATAACAGTGGTACTTAAAGGTTATAGAATCTTGGAGACTATAGTTTCCCAATTCTAGAATGGTAGTGATTGGATTATTCTCGTGACTCTACAACAGGTGAATCATTATTTTCAAAAATATCATGATTAAGCAAGAACATGACACTCCTATTGGATTTTGGAAGAATTTGGTTATTTCACTCTCAAATCTGCTCGAAAGTTTTTATTGGATGCAAGAGTTTCTTGTGGTTGGGGTAAGATTATTTGGTCTCAATATATTCTTCCTTCCAAAACTTTGGTACTTTGTAAAGTTTTACATGGGTGACTTCCTACGGATGACATTTAACACAGAGGTTTGCATTTATGTTCTATGTGTATTATTTGTGAAAAGCAGGAAGAATCTATTCAACATTTATTTTTTGAATGTCCTAATACTTTGCATATTTAGAGTTGGGTTCAACAAAAAAAAAAAAAAAATCTCATTTCTCTAATGTGGATGCCTTTCTTTTATTAAGAGTGATGGTAGTCTTTTGGATAATTTGATTAAATTTGTTGTGATTACCTTCTCTATTTGGATGATATGGCGTATGAGGAATTATTATAGATTTTAGGTTAGGATGGATCTTTCCAGGGCCATTTCCACTATTAAAGATTTCACTTGCTTAGTGAATAATTCGTCTAAAAGTTTTGTGAAGAATGATATGTTCAACTTCAATGTACTTAAGATCTTTCATATTAATACTCGTAATGACAAAGTTTTTCATCCTCTTCCTGTTATATGGGAGTTTCTTTCACCAGGTTGGGTTAAGATTAATACTGATGGTGTTGCTAGGGGTTCTTTTTTTGACATCAACCAATGGTCTTGAGTGAAATTAAAATCTCCTTCAATGGAAAGAGAATAAGATGGAAAAAATGGAAAGAAAACCAATGGTCTTGAGTTGAGTTATCTTGAATTTAATTTTAGCTGAGTTGGTATGTTTCTTGGTCAAATTGTGTCAGTCTAGACTCATGTCAGTTTGCATCGGTCAAAATTCAGGTCAAGTCGAGTTAGTCCAAACCTAGGTCGATTTGAGTCGGATTGACCCCATGTTCAGTCGAGTTTTGTTGGACTTAGGTCAAACTAAGTTTGATAAGGATTAAGTTAGGTTGTGCTTAGATTGAGTTGAGTATAGTCGAGTTCAGGTCAAGTCGGGTTCAAGTGGGATTGAGATGGATCAGGCCAAGTCGGACTAAGTCCATTTGGGAATGTGTTTGATCGATACATCAAACCTACATCAGGTCAGGACAATATTAAACTAAATTGGATTGATCTCACGTTAGGTTGATAAGGTTAATCCTACATCAAATTTAATCTAATTGACAAAATAAAATTAATCTATATTTAATCCAATTTAAATTAATTAAAAAAAATTAAATCAATATGATCTAGTTAAAATTTATATAGATTTTAGATCTAATCGATTTTATTGGAATTGGATTGAATTTAGACTAGATTTTGAAATTTTCAATCTTTGAAACCTTTAATGAGTGGAATTAAAATCTCCTTGCAATGGAAAGAGGATAAAATGAAAAAAGTTGAAACAAAGTTGCTTTTAACAACATATTCATATCACAAAAGAGGTCTCATTTATTGGTTAAACACTAGTTCAAAAAGTGTATTTGATTACCATAAATGTCAATTTAAACGGGAGCATCATCTATTAAAACGCGGTGTAAATTTTGTGAATAAAAACAAGATATATACAACGATTATAATTATAACTGTCACCTATGTAAAAGTAGAGGGTATAGGCGGCGATTGTTGGGGGAATCGTCGCCTATTTGTTGAAATAGACGATGATTTTAGGGGTAGCATTGCTTATACTTGAATCTTGTGTACAAGTGACGGTTATTAGGTCATAACCGTCGACTATATCCTTATTTATTTCATTTTTTAACTTTTTCTCCTTTGAGTTTTCTTTTCTACTATTGTTGTTTTCAACCCTCTATGCCTTCTGTTTGCTCCCATTGTTGTCTTTGTTGGTTATATGTTGTTTTTCATGTGTTAATGTTGTATTTGATGTTTTATGTGCTTTCTTAAATTTTTTTCTCCCATTTTAGTGTAGAACAAGGTTGTCTAGAGTTGGTAGTTGCCTGCTTGTCTTCTCCTCGCTGCCATAGTCCTATGTGCCTTCCAAATTCCTCAATTCCTCCACTTCTACTCGTCCCTACCAAGTTAATAACTTTAGGGTTTTTATTTTATTTTTTCATCATTATTTATAATTATTAGTTCTAATGAATAATTAGTTAGATTAGTAATTTAAATTTAAATAATAGAATTATTAATTAGTTAGATTACTAATTAGATAATTAGTTAGCTTATTATTTAAACCGATAGTTAGTTAGTAGTTTAATTGTAAATAATGAAATTATTAATTAGTTAGATTGTTATTTCTATGTCTAGATATATTATTAAATATATTATTAGTTAGGTTATTATTTAATTTATTAGTTAGATTAGTATTTTAATTGTAAACTTAGATTATTAATTATGTTATTTTTTAAATTGTTAGTTAGATTATTAGTTTAATTGTAAAATTAGAATTGATTAATTAGTTAAGTTATTATTTAAATTATTAGTAAAATTATTATTTAAATTATTATTTAAATTATTAGTTAAATTATTATTTAAATTTTTAGTTAAATTATTAATTGAATTATTTGTTAGTTTTTTATTTAAATTAATACTTACATTATTAGTTGTAATTGAAAAGTTGGAATGATTACTTTTTGAATTGTATGTATAATTATAATTTTTTAATACGTGTTGGTAAATATTGTTGGATTTTGGAAATATCGTGTTTTAAGTATTATGATGCCCAAACTTCTTTTGTGATGCATTATTTTAAAGATGTTCAACAAAGACTTCAAAATCAATGAACTACGTGAGAAATACTTAGACCACATACTTCACTAGATTCTATAACACTAGGATATATGATGTTTAGTTTATATAATTTAGTGTTAGTTTTAGTTTTGGTTTATATGATTTAGTGTATAGAAATTTTTACTTTACACATAATTTTATAATTTCCTTTGATTAATAATATTTTGTTTTAATTATTTATATGTTTTTTTCTTTATTATTGAAGTTGGTTGGGATTTTAATAAATATATGTTAATTAAGAGGAAAAAACATAATAAACAAACTATATATATAAATAATAATCATAAACGATAGTTTGTCAAAAATTATAGTTTATAAAGTCTAAACTCATATAAATGATATTTTTCATCGTAAACGTCATCTATATGAGTCTTTTATCAATCTCAAAAAAATATAGGTGATAGTTAGACAACAACTGTAACGTATGTTTATTATTTGAATTCTTTATATATCACACTTTATACTATAATAAAATCATGAAATAGAATCCAATTTTAGAAAGAAAAAATAATTAGTTGCTATAGTGACTAAATTAGAAACTATTTCAGAAACTAAAAAACTAAATTAGTATCTAATTAGCTACCAAGATTTTTGCTACTAAATTTAGAATTTAAATAATTGGTCGTTAAAACCTTGGTAGCTAATTAAATACTAATTTAAAAATCATTTAACAATAATATAAATTAATTTAAAAACTAAAAGTTTTTTAATTTCTAAAATGGTCTCTAATTTAGTCATTATAATAATTAATTATTTTTTGTCTCTAAAATTAGTTTTTATTTCATGATTTTCTTATCATGTTAAACAATTAATTAAATAATCATTATCTATGAACTACAAATTGTCATTTATAGGAAAACAATATAAATCACAACTTCAACTATCGTCTATATTAATTGAGTATAGACGACATATTAATTGGTCCTGACTAAATCATCACCTAACTTCCACTATTTTAAAATCATCACCTAACTAAATCATCGTATAAACATTTTTACAGCAATGAAACCTACTCTTGGTCCTAATGGGTTCCTCCAATTCCTTAATATGGTTTTCGTAAATCTTTACTATCTTATGTGTATTTTAATTAACCTTTTTATTTATTTTTGTCCAGATTTAACATTGTTTTATTTTTAACCATCTCTCCTTTTGTGTTATTCTATTTCGTTACATGGTTCGCACAACTTGAAGTTGAACACAATATATAAGATTTTTTTTTAATCTTTTCGGACACAAAAGGAGATCGAGGTTTCTCTGTGCCCACTGTGACAAATAAATAAAATATAGAAAATAAATGTCCACTCAAAGGCACTGACGTGTGAAATCTTGAGCAAACAAGAGGATAAGATTAAATATCCAAATTCAAAACCAAAATTATTATGCAGATTATAAGTATTCACTTGATTTGCGTCTTGAATTTAAATATCCAAAGACGAGAGCAGCCATATCATTAACTTCCTCTTAATAGCATTAATCTTATCTTAATTTAAACAAATGATTGAGAAGATATCGTTTTATAGTAAGGTGTGAATTGATGTTCACATTCTATGTTATGGTGGTTGGATTTTGTAAAGTTATACATGTTATGTTATGAATGAAGCTCAAAAGATGAAGCTTAGTAATGCCAGACTTAAATGTGATTTTGTCTTGATTTGTGTTACGTTTACTGCTAGAATTAATATTTCGTAGATGTTTCATAATCGATAAAATATTTGCCTTAATTTCTGCGAGAAAATTAGGTTTAGGTTATTTATGTTTTTCGTGAAGGAAATGTGTATACTAATAAGTTGGCTAATTTAAAATTTATTCATAGAGAATTATTTTATTGGTATAACAGACTTCCATCTAGTATGTTCTTAGAATTGTTTTTTTTAATAATACTTTTTTCATGTGATGACAGACATTATTGTTACTTGAGGTGTTAGTATATCTGAGATATCAAATTGAATATCAATGTGTAGTATGAAAAACATTTTTATAAAAAAAGGTGTGAATTGTAGTTCTAGATTTCTTTAATGAATTTTTTATGATTAATTGTTATGAATTTTTTAATATATTTTCTAAAATGAATTCATTAAGTAGTATAAATATGATCAGTTCATTAATGATGTAGTGGATAAAGTAAATAATTCTAAATTCGTGAATTTCTTATATCAAAGGTCTTGACGTACTCATTATTTAAAGAAAAAACATTTTCTCTCAAAAAAAATTTGCGAATATAGAAGGGTCTCAATGAAAAAATTATTAAAATGAAGTTTATCTTAGAGTCTTATATTAAATAAAAATACATAAAAAAAAACAATATATAAAAAAAAATCTGCACAAACTTATTTATTTTAATATTTTATGTTAAACATATATAAATGTATTAATAACTTTAATTATGTCCCAAAGCTACAGTATTTATAGACTAATACTTGTATAATTCTGAAAACAACAGGGTTGAACAAATATCTAGTATTGTATTACATTAAAAAATAAAAAGCAAGTCCCCTCTAATTAATATATATATATATATATATATATATATATTAAATAGGAAAAAAGTTTGGGATAATGTTTTGGGATAAGAAGAAAGTAGAAGCATAGAAGGTGTTTGTGACAACAACCGAACAAGCTTGGCCTTGGCAAGGGAAATATCCCACATGGTGATGACATAATGTGAGAGTGTGACTTGAAGATGGAGATGGTAATAGGAATTGTGGTCAGCACCTGATGCATATTTGGGGGAACATGCTCTTCACCACTTTACTCTCCATTATTCTTCCACAGGAACACAAACTGCTCACACCACACTTTTATTAATACACTTTCTGGTTCAAATTTATTATAAATTATATAATTGAGAAAAAAATTATTAAATCGGAGAAGGGACACATCAATTTTTATAATTTTCAATAAGTTTAAATAAAGAAAAAGTGTGTTGTAAAAATATGCTACCAATTATTTTATGTGCACTGATTTATTTATGATAATATATATATATATATATATATATATATATATTTGTTTAATTGTTAAATTGAAATGATTTTAGTGAAAACTTTTTAATGTAGTATTAAATTGTCTAACAATAAAGAGTTAGTATAGATGTCAGATGATCTTAAGTCATCTTCCAAAGAATTTAGTAGTAAACCTAGTTATCTAGGATTCAAAATCTATCTTCAAACAAGGTTAGAGATATAGTAAAGATAAAAATGAGGGTTTTGAGATTCTTATAAGAAGTAAAATAAACGCTTAAAAATAATAAAAGAAATAGGTTGACTTCATATTTTTTCAAGAACGAATTCATCATTGATTTTTTAAGATTAATATCCTTCCAATTTTTACACGAA
>Ga0123342_1006047_pt1 | contig 17044 bp, 6 predicted proteins | sample Turbeawhitnodule_FD_89960 | JGI IMG/M metagenome (GOLD analysis project Ga0123342, IMG submission 89960) | Root nodule microbial communities of legume samples collected from Mexico - Turtle bean Mexico white nodule | ecosystem: Host-associated > Plants > Roots > Nodule | place: Mexico: Nepantla... | reverse complement strand
AATGAAATTTTTAAGACTTTTAAAATATTAATGATTTTTCTTCATTCAAATTTTAATATTGTAATTTATATTTAACTAATAATTTTTATTATGTAATATATTTTAAGACACTTAATATATTACTCTTAAGATGTGAGAAATTAAAAAAAAAAACGAATATATTAATTAATTCTCAAGTTAATAGGTTTTTTCATGTTAAAAATTATTTAAGCAAGTCTTTTGTCACGAAAGACTTAATATTGAAAAGCATGTCCTTGGGATGAAGGTGGTCAAATATTATTCCAAAAAGTTGATATCAATGTCACAATAGAAATACACTGAGAAAGTTCTCAAGAAATTTAATGTGGATAAGAAAAAACGTGTTAGTGTTCCACTTGCTGAACATTCAAGCTAAGATAATGCAATGTCCGACCAGTGAAGAATAAAATAAAGAATGAGAAGAATATCTTATTCTTTTGTACTATGCAGAAAAAATTATTTAAATGAAATGAAGTAGTTATTAAGATATTTGAAGGTAACTATCAAAAGATTCATGTAGATTCCATAAAATACACACTATAATAAAATTTGGTATTACATACAATACAAAATCCTTGAATAACAAAAGAAGTTTTAACCACTACACCAGACAAATTTATTATTTATTATTTAGTAAATATGATCATTTAAAGGAAATTTATATCTTTTACCCACTTAATGAGATTGAACATTCAAAAGAATTTTATTTAACTTTTGTTTTATATTTTTAACTACATACATTCTTTTTAGAATAATTTTTGTAGTAATATACATCTGTATTATAATAATAACATCATGCACTATTTTTGCACAAGAGAAAGAACATAAAAAAAAAATAGAATTCATCTCTTTTCTTATAATCTTTCAATAAGAGTTTATCATTCCTTTATGTATAAAAGAAAAGAAAAAACAGTTCATGCATTATTTATTTAGTTTTAATTATTTATATTTTTATATATTCAACTATTTTTTAATATTTAAAATATTTTCATTAAGTTTAACATAAAAAAGGACATAATTAAATAAATGATATTTTTATTATTATATTAATTTCTTTATCTTAAATTATATTAAAATTTTATCTTATTTTAAAAAAATAAAATAATAATTTAATAATTATTCAAAGGACAACACAATAAAAAATAAAAAAATAAACTATAAATTGTGTTGTTTGAAAATATTAAAAAACATTCAAATAAATAATACTTATTTTAAATCTTTCCCACAAATAAGTTGATATTTGCACATATACATGATGATGTCTTTCAACTTATATATTTATATTTTAAATATTTTATTATTAATGATTATATTTTTATTATAATAAAATAAGTAAATAATATAAATTTTTATTTTTAAATAAATAAATTTTATTATGTACTCATTCATCTTTTTCTATTTTAAACAATCTTCATGTTTCTTTTCGTTCTTTTTTTCTTTTTTTTTAATTTCTCATATTTCTGTCTAAAGAAAACATGACAGATAATATATTAAATGTCTTAAAATATATCGTATAAAGAATATAATTAGTTAAATAAAAATCATAAAATTAAAAAATTAATGATATTAAACAAGTAAATAATTAATTTCTATTTTTCCCATATTTTTCATTATCAACCTATTTATTTTCTTATTTTTTCTCCTTTCAAAGTCAATTAAGACACAAATGTAAACGTACTTAATAAATTTGATTAAATAGTAATGAAATTTTCAAGACTTTTAAAATATTAATGATTTTTCTTCATTCAAATTTTAATATTGTAATTTATATTTAACTAATAAAGTTTATTATGCAATATATTTTAAGACACTTATTACTCTTTAGATAGAAAGTAGAAATTAAAAAAAAATATATTAATTAATTCTCAAATTAATAAGATTTTCCCATGTTAATTTTTTTTAATATCACTATTCTATTTTACTCTATTTGTTTCTGTTTATTGCTTCTACAAGTGTCCATTGTGTATCTATCTTAAAGGTGTACTAATCTCATTATCAAACACAGTTTCAAGAAAAAGACAATTGAATACCATTTCGTGTTCATCAAGAGGTATGAAGATGAAAACTTTATTATACTACTATATGTTGATCATTACAAGTTAAATCAAGATTGATGGTTTGAAGAAAGCAAGTGTCTTTTGCCACAAAAGAATTAGGTCTTGCAAAGCATATCCTTGGGTTTAGGGGTTAGGTTTTAGGGTTTACTATGTGATTTGGGAAGAATGTTGCTCGTTTTTAATGAAAAATTGAAAAGATTAAAGCAGGATTTAAAAATATGGAATTGAGATATATTTGGGAATGTCAATAGTCTTGGGAAGGACTTAAAAAGGAAGATTCAGATTTTGGATGCTCGGGACGATGAAGGCGCTCTTGATGAGGCAGATAGGGAGGAAAGAAGGATTCTGTTAGCATAACAAAACAAGAATTCATTCAAGAGAGGAGTTGTGTATTTCTTAGAAAGCTCGTCACAAGTGGCCACAACAAGACAATCTAAATACTAAATATTTTCATCGTCTGGAGAAGTGTAAGGAATAACTTTAATGGTATGTTCATTAATGGCTACTAATGCAAGGATAAGTATGAGGTTAAGGATAAAGTCAGATTTTTTCAAGAATAGATTTGAAGGAGTTATTGGGCCTCAAGTTAGGTTAGACAATGTAATTTTTAACTCTATTTCTGAATCTGATAACGAGATGTTGGTTGGCTCCTTTTCTAAAGAGGAAGGAAACAATGCGGTTTGGAGCTGTGATAGTTCAAAGAGCCCGGGTCCGGATGATTTTAATTTTAGTTTAACTAACCATAGTTGGGATTTGGTTAAGCAGGACATTTTTTTGCGGTAAATTATTTTGCTATCTCTGGTTCTTGGCCTAGGGGGTCAAATGCTTCCTTTATTTGTTTGGTTCCCAAGTCTGAGAACCCCGGAGACGCTTGGTGATTTCAAATCCATCTCTCTGGTTGGATGTATGTACAAGATTATATCTAAGTTTCTTTCCCTTAGGTTGAAAAAGGTGTTATGTAAGGTCATTGATTCTAGACAATCGACCTTTCTTGAAGGAAGGGGTCGAATGGATAGTGTTCTCGTCGCCAATGAGGTGTTTGAGGCAGCTAAGAGGACGAAGAAGAACTGTGTTTTCTTCAAGGTTGATTACGAGAAGGCCTACGACTATGTGAGCTGGGATTTTATCTATTACATGCTAGGAAGACTTGGATTCTGCGATAAATAAATCATTTGGATTAAATCTCTTCTAGAATCTGCTTCAGTATCTGCTCTTGTAAACCGAAGTCCGACCAAGGAATTTTACCCGCTGAAGGGATTGAGACAAGGTGATTCCCTCGCTCCTTTTTTATTTCTTATTGTGGCTGAAGGTCTGGCAGGAGTATCTAGTAATGTTGACAAGCTTGGGTTTGTTGATAGTCTGGAGATCGGGAGTAAGAAGGTTAGAGTTAATATGCTTCAATAAGCAAATGATACTTTGTTTTTCTACCATGCGAATTCTAAAAGTGTGTTAAATATCAAGGCAATGTTAAATTGTTTTGAGCTGGCTTTGGGTCTGAAGGTGAATTTTTTTATAAGTAGTATTGTTGAAGTGGGGGTTGATGCGTTCTCTATCCAAGGTTTCACGACTATTCCTAACTGTGAGGTAATGAAAGTTCCTTTCAAATATTTGGGGTTGCCAATCCGGGATTGCCACAAGAGGGAAGTGTTTTGGGATGGTGTGGTGGCTAGAATCAAATATAGATTGGGAAGATGAAAAGGTAGAAATTTGTCTATGGCTAGAAGGATTTATCTCATCAAGTCAATTCTTTCATCTATTCCGTTGTTTTACATGTCAATGTTTATGATGCTTGTTGTAGTGGTAAAATAGATTATGAGTATTTAGAGGAATTTTCTTTAGGGGTGGGGTTCTGAAGGAAGGAAGATCGCTTGGGTTTCATGGGAAAAGGTTTGCGAGTCCCGGGAAAGGGGAGGACTTGGAATTGTTAATATTAAAGACTTCAATCTGGCTTTGTTGGGTAAGTGGATTTGGCGTTTGAGGTCTTCTAAGGGAGATTTGGGGAATGAGGTTTAAGAGTCTAAATATAGAGGTTGGAGATATTTGAGGGAGAATAGGTGTATCTACAATGCTTCCCTTTGGTGGAAAGATTTGAAGATGATATGGAAGTTGGAGAAATGGGGTAGTAACTTCGGTGACTGTTTAAATTGACAAATTGGCAATGGGAAGGCTATCAAGTTCTTGGAAGGCTACCAAGTTACGGAAAGACCGGTGGGTTGGTAATGAACCCTTGAAGACTGTTCCCATGGCTTTTTTCTTTGAGTGTTGAGAAAGATATGTCGTTAACTCGCAATGCGATTTCGGCAAACAATGGTTGGGATGTATCTCTGACATGGAGAAGAAGCCTATTTGATTGGAAGAAGGTCCAGGTTAGACAACTTCTTGAGGTAGTGCACGACTTGTGTGTTATCTTGGAGAAAGTTGATAGGTGGGTTTGGAAAGTCGATATGTTTAAAGAGTTCTCAATTAATTTGGCTTATGGGATTCTGAGAGGTGTTCTTGAGGGGGACGAGTCGAGGATAGTTAATTTGTTTTGGAGGATTAAGGTTTTGCCCTCAGCTCAGGTTACTGCTTGGAGGATGCTGGAAAATTTGATACTAAGGTTAATTTACATAAACACGGGATTGCGATTGGAAATGTTTTGTGCTGCTTCTTTGTGGTTAAAGAAGAGGAGTTAAACCATTTGTTTTTTTACTGTAGAATAATCTGACTAGTGTGGAATCTTTGTTTTTGTCGGTTGCCCCCATTCATGCTCACTCCCTTTTTTTTGCAGTTCATCTTGTGTAATGCTCTGGAGTCTATCTATTAAGGGATGGGGAATATTTGGATTGCGGTGGTTAGTGAGATTTGGAGTCACAAGAATAAAATTATTTTTAAAGGTGAAGTTTTGGATTATTTTGAGATAGATCTCTGCTCTGTGAACAATGCATTCATAGAAAGAAACAGATCTTTGTTTTGTGAATAGCTTTGTGAACAGGGCATCCATAAAAAAAAAAACAGATCTTTGCTTTGTGAAAAGTACATCCATATAAAAAGAAACAAACCCTAAAAATAGACACCTATAGTTTGTAAGAAAAAAAATCTAACATCTCACGAAAATATAATTGATTAGTCAAAAAAATTGAGCAAGTGACATATCATCTCCCAATAAAACATTCACCACAATTTGTAGCTTTTTTTGGTCCTTTCATAAATCATGCACACATGACAACACAATTTTAAACATCTTTGACTCATCCGACCAATAAATAAGAGTATCCACGAATAATAAATGTTTTAAACAAATGAACAATAATTATGACTTATATAGTCTATATACAAAAATAAGTCAGGATGGCCGAGTGGTCTAAGGCGCCAGACTCAAGTTCTGGTCCTCGTTTGAGGGCGTGGGTTCAAATCCCACTTCTGACATTTTTTGTATCTTTTTTTCTCTTTTCATAAACCATGCACATGATGACACAATTTTAACCATCTTTAACTCATGCGGCCAATAAATCATAGCTGATACATGACCATAATGAGGTTTCCCCATGTTAAAAATTCTTTAAGCAAGTCTTTTGCCACGAAAGACTTAGTCTTGCAAAGCATATCCTTGGGATGAAGGTGAATAAAGATTATTCCAAAAAGTTGATATCAATGTCACAAGAAAAATACATTGAGAAAGTTCTCAAGAGATTCAATGTGAATAAGAAAAAACCTGTTAGTGTTCCACTTGCTGAACATTCAAGCTAAGAGAATGCAATGTCTGACCAATGAAGAAGAAAATAAAAAATGAGAAGAATATCTTATTCTTTTGTGGTAGAAAGCCTAATGTACGACATGATTCACACAATACCAAATATTGTCCAATCCTGACAAAAATAATTGAAATGCAATGAAGTGGATATTGAAATATTTGAGGAGAACTACCAAAGGATCCTATGTTGGTAGGCGGATGAAAACATGGTTGGAGATGTAGATTACATAAAATCTATATAAAGGTATCTAACTACTTGTATAGGGAAGTTGTATCTTGACAATCCAAGTTACAAAGATGTGTTGCTTTGTCATCAACTGAAGCATAGTACATCGTCACATCTGAAGTTGACAAAGAGATACAATTATGAAAAATCTCTTGCATGAACCGGATCATGTTCAAGAAAGTTATGTTCTTCACTGTGACAACCAAAGTGCAATCCACCTAGCTAACAATCATACATTTCATTCTTAGACAAAACAAATTAAGTATCACTAGATATGAAATGCTTAGGAGATTAATGAGTTGCAACTAGAGAAGGTTCATACAAATGACAAGTAGTCTAACATGTTAACCAAGACAATTTCAATTAAAAAAACTAACAGTTATAAGGGAGCTGACTTATTCATACCCTTCAATTAAGTCGAAAATGAGGGAATTTCTTGTGAATGTCTCTTTAAATAATGAGAGATCATGACCAATGAATCTTCGTAATTAATCTATTTAATATATTTAATAATGGTCATTCCAAAGTCTTGGAATTATACATCTCTTAGTACTATGAAGTTCAACCTGAAAAATTAAAAATAATATTTATTCAATATCTTGAAAATGTCAAAAACATTAATTATCCACTATTTCTTTTTAAAAAAATCTTTCTTCATTCTAACAAAAGTTTATTTTCTTTCCTTCTTTCCAAAACAATTTTGCTTAAATTTGTGACCACAAAAATTATCACAGTTTTGATATATCAAAATTATATTTTTATTAAATAAAAAATATTATCATTTGTCGATTCTTCTAACTAACACACTACACCAACATGTTAACTAAATACATAATAAACGAAGAGATACAATGATAGAAATTTTGGATAAACACAATTATAATAAATATTAAAAGAACATGAAACAATTATTAAAAACCCAGTTGAAAAAACAAGATTGTTGGAGACTTCAAAGTCACTAAAAAAATTAAGAAAGAAAAACAGTTGATCCCAGCACAGTGTAAATATTAATTAAGCTCATTTAATAAAATAGAAATAGAAGGACTCCATTCTCTAGTGTAAATAACAAGGTATTATAACTTCCATAAGAAAAGTAATCGAAGGAAACAATAATGATTGCATCACATCAACTGGATTGAAAATTAGTCCAAAAAGCACTTGCAAAAGCACGATAATGAGCCAAAATCAATATAGCAATTACAAGTTAGAACTTAAAAGTTGTTTTTGAATTGAAAAGTGAAAATAAAAGGATTTGAGAGAGTTGAAGTGGAAAAATTTGAAAGGAAAATATAAAGAAAGTGAATGTGTTTTGATTGAGATATCTTAAAGTTTGTTTGTAACAAAAAAATATTGAAATTTGTGATTAATGTGATGTGAACAATGCATCTATATAAAGAAACAAATCTTTACTTGTGAACAATGCATTCATAGAAAGAAATAAATCTCTATTTTGTGAACAATGCATCCATAAAAAGAAATAATTCTTTACTTTGTGAAGAGTACAACCATGTAGAAAGAAACAAACCCTAAAAATACACCTATAGTTTGTAAAAAAAAAATTGACTTCTCAAGATAATACAATTGATTAGTCAAAAAAAATTGAGCAGTGGCATATCATCTCCCAATAAAACATTCATCAAAATTTGTAGCTTTTTTTGGTATCATTCACACATGACCACACAATTTTAAACATCACATGACCACACAATTTTAAATATCTTTGACTCATCCGGCCAATAAATCACAGTATCCTCATTGATATCTTATGGAATCAATAAATCAATCACAATGTAAACAGTGTCGTATAGACCGAATAAGAAATGTTTTAAACAAATGAACAATAATTATGGCTTATATTAGTCTATATACAAAAATTAGTCAAGATGACCGAGTGGTCTAAGGCACCAGACTCAAGTTCTGGTCCTCGTTTGAGGGAGTGGATTCAAATCCCACTTCTGACATTTTTCCAACCACACCATGTTCGAACGCTGATAAATGAGAAAAGAACAGTCTATATACAAAAATACCAGAAACAAAACATTTGACTAGAGTTGCAACTTGCAATACTTCAGTCCTTATCAAGAATGAAATTATAGCTCATGGATGAATACAATTTAAATCCATTAAACAGAATGGATAGAAATCAAGATCCCTAAATTTCTGAGGTACAATCCAAGTTTTAAAACTAGAACACTGTCACCAATACAATGTCACAAAAAAGGAAAAATAAAACCAAAATTGCCTTTACCCAAACAATACGTGTATTCTATATCACACACCACAAGCCGTATCAAAGTATTTCAGCACTCTTCCTGTCGCAAAGCCAACCAAGAAACCAATGGCGAAGTTCTTCCCTTTATATGTATAGCCAGTTTGTGTCCAGAACAAGGGGCGAAACATGTCATCCCAACACCTGAATCATAAAAAAGACCATTCTTTCAATCAACTTTCTCATCCATACTTGCCCTCTCTGTTACTTCCCCAATCTCAGAGCTAGAAGCACTTCCAGGACTACTGCCTGTGATTATACTCTCGGCTGCAGAAGCCCTAATATTCTTTAATGCATCACTGGCACTATTGTCTGTTTTTGGAGTCCCCGTGTTTGGAGAAGTAAGACTAGAGATACGCTCATCCAATTGCTTCGGTTTGTTTAGGGCATGACAGTGTGGGCAGTAATATGTGATAAATGGGAAATCCTCCTTCCGAGCTAGACCTGAAAGAAAATAAGTAGATAAAAATACACATCAACATGATCTAATGCAAAAGGACATGAGCAAAAATATCAAATATATCTCCCTTACCATTATGCATATAGCAGTTACCACATACGAGAGCATAAGACTGTGCTGGATCCTCACCCACAAGCAAAGCTGCAATTCTTGCAATCCATCCACTATCTAGTGTGTTTGAACTTTGAGGTTGGTGGTGTTCAACAACAACAGGCTGATTGTCGTCAGAAGTCTGAGTTTGATAACTTCCCCCAAGACCAACTTGTTCATCACCAGGATTTGGTGTGCCTGCCCTTGGACTAGTGCATCTAGATTGAACTTGCCTCCGATTTCGAAGTCCAGAGGACTGAATAAGTTCAACATCATTGCTCTTCCCTATTGGAGCACGAGAATTGAGTTCATCTTCCAGATACACTCTCAAACCAGAATCTGCACCCAACTTAGATGCTAAAACAGTTGCAGCAGCTGCTTTCGCAGCTGGGTCTGGATCATATCTCTGAATAGATCACAAGCATAAGACACAATAAGATTAACATAAATACAAATGGATACCATCAAGAGCTGCTCTTCAGTAATGCACTTTAGAGTATACACATTGGCACAGCAGCTTAAAATCAATTAAATAAATGAACCTTTACAGCAGTCACATGACTTTATGCACATGCTGACATTATTGATTCTTTATGAAAATAGAAGCATGGGTGTTGAATGTCATGGATAAAAAAAATATTCATTGTCACTGATAATTAGGAGCTATGTTTTCAAATTTGATAGGGTTCTGAAATTTGAAATATTGTGCCGTGCTTTTCAAGTTAAGATTCAATAATATTAATGACCCCCACCAGACTACAAACCCAAAGTTATTTTGTCCACTCCCGATTCATGAAATGAAACAAAGGTGATATTGAACCATGTAACAAGCCTTGCGTCAAACAATCACCTGAATGAGCTGTTGTGTAGTGTAATAATTTGTCTTTTCTTTGAGCTCATCAATTTTTTCTTGCCTTTCAGCACGAAGGCTTTCAAGAATTTTCTGGTCCCTGCGATCACCTATAAAATCACACGTTATAAATTAAAAATTCAAACAATAAGAAAATGTTATTTTCAGTTGGCATATGAATTATAAAATTTTGAGCAGTTGTGCGTGAAAAACTGCACTTTTTAAATTGGAATCCAATGATAAAATCATTAGATTTGTGAAGAATAGTTCTCATAACTAATTATTACCAGTGAGAAATTACTTATTAGTATCAAATGCTGCACCATCACGCATCTGTCTTTAGACAAGTTTCATTAGAACCGTTTGAACATTATGATACATTATGATTACATGAACAGCAGGAACTTCTAATGAACTTTAAATACTACTGTGATCAGTATTTGCATGGAGCTATGAATACGACAGGATGAAGAATATAAGGCATTATTTCATAAAAAGCATTCACGTAGGAAGTACTAAAATACAGACTTTTAGACTGATTCTATCAGTTATTGAAGGCATATTGACACAGAAGTGAATCAATAATTTTGACTTAAACTCACTTTGAAACTTGTAATTCTATTTTATTGGACAAAATTCTAATGGCAGAGATGAATTAAATCTCCTTAAACTCACTTTGAAACTTGTAATTCTATTTTATTGGACAAAATTCTAATGGCAGAGATGAATTAAATCTCCTTACAGTAGTAAGTTGTACCGTAATGCAGACCACCTAATTACATCAATCTGGGACTTATAACAAAAACATTAAAGTCCCATAAACATAGATCACACTTCGCACTCAATTACGGTTGAACAACACACAACTTTGATTGTTAAATATAGATAAAAATGTGACCAGCTTCTGCAAGATATGCATGTTAACTGTAAAGCTTAAAATACTTACACATTCTTGTGAAGCTTATAAATGCTGTATAGGCAGCAGATGCCAGTGCAGGCACAAGAAACATTGGCAAAACACGAATTGCCCTCATTTTCCAATCCATATCAATTGATCTTGTTGTCATAACAGCATAAACTACAGCAACAACCTGAAAGTTTAAACTATTTTAAGCAAAATTGCATCTGTTTAATTACCATATAAAGAAAGAAATGAAGTAACAGGATAGGACCTAAAGAACAACTTATTTAGAAAAGAGAGACTAAGTGTAAGTAAAAATGAATAACCACTCTAATTAATCATTCCCTCCCTATCTCTGTAAAAGTGTAAGTAGCTACCGCTGGTTCTGTATTTAGGAAAACATTATCTTTTAGTATATATACTTAAATCACCCCTTTTAACTCCTTTACATACCATTCTTAATCTCAAGAAGAAAATACCATAAACTGAAAAACACATATCAATCAATCATCTCACAATTAAAGGTAGAGAAACAACCAGGATCGACACCAAATAATGCTGAATGCGAAGAAAAACATAATCAACAATTACCACACCTCAAATATGACAGAAAACACGATAAGATGGCGGGAAATTCTCCTCCAGGATCGTGATCTCTTGGCTATCCTAGACATAACCTGAGCCTCCTCTTTAGAAATGTATTGGAGCCTTTTCTCAAAATCATCACCGTGTAACCTAAATATCCTGTTCCAAATTCGCGATAAAAAGCCTCTGCGCTTCTTCTTCCCACTTCCGGAGGGACTCGTACCACCGTTCTCTTTCTTCTCACCTTCATCAACCACTTTATCATTCGTCATCCCCTGCCAAAAAAAAAACACGATTCAAATTCGCTCCAACAATTCAGGAAGTAACCGTCTCAACGAATTGATCGATGATGTCTTTGCAGAATCTGATCAACGAAGGAGGAATCTGAATTGGAGAGACACATACCTGCTTCACTTGATGATGTTAATCACGTTATTGGTTGGGATCTGGCTACCGTGTATTGCGATTGGGGAGAATTTGAGGAGGGCGTGAAGACGAAGATGGTTGCAATCTATTGGAACGGAACGGAAACGAATACTTGGAGGCTACTCAATCATTCAATTAACGTATCGACTTTTTGAATTCCCTGTGTGTAAGAATTGGGAACCGTCAGAGGTGAGGTTTCTGAATTGGTAGGAATGAAAAGAGAGGAAACGAAAGCTTAATGATTGGGGTAACCTGAAAATGGTTTAATGAAAATGGTGTTAATAATGATTTCACATTTGGGGGCTCGCTCAATGCCGACCAAGGACGCAAACTTTGACGCAAACTTTAACAAATATAATTTGTTAAAAAAAAATAAAAAATACCATGGCTTTCTTACATTTTTAATTTGAGAAGCTTCATGTTAATCTGACATAGTCTAAGACAGTTTTCTAATAAAATACTTTTTAGAGTTCAAATATTTTATCAAAAAATTAATAAAGATTTTTAAGCTAATGTTTAGATATACTGATCAAGAACTATTAATTAGTAAAATATATATTTTTTTTTAAAAATACTATGTATAAAATTTTGCACATGTATGATCAGGGTTGTAATTGAACACGGTGGAAAACAATTAACATTGTGATTACCTAGTTTTTTTTCATTAATTCATTAATTGAAATTTATTAAAAAATTATTAGCTATTTTTATCAAATAAGAGGTAAAGTGTATAGTTTTACTATTTATATTTGTAATGTTCAAAAAATAATTATAAATTAGATAAAAAAACAGTCGGAAATAACTTAAATCTAACATAAGTATGCATGCATAAAGTTCATTCACAAAATAAGTTTAATTTATCCTATTTTCCACACAATTTCAAAATTTGCATATATATATATATAATTTATGTATATAATATATTTGTAGCAAAATATCACATAAGTCACATTACAAGAGTAAATTAGGAAAATAAATTATTGGGATTTAAGTTAATACAAACTTAATACTAAAATTTATAATTAAATATAATTTATCATCTCTATTACTCATACTTATAAACACACATTCATATCACATATATATCTACATGTCCAATATATTCTATTAATGTTTTATTAAACATTTGTATTAAGTATTCTCCACCAAAGATTTAACATCCATCCATTTTAGTGCACACCCTGAATACAAGGATAAGAGTAAGTTTATGGTATATCATTATCCAAACTCAAAAACACATGTATTACGATTCACCAAACTCAATTTATGGTATGATCATACATAAATCTCTTATGTTTCTCACTACCTGATGTATTTGTTTACATGCTTAGACCATTACTGAAATTAAGAATTTTCTATAACAATATGGATTTTTGCTTAATACTCACATTCAGACATGACTCACATATATACAATTCAATATTTGTGACCTCAAAAATCACACACACACACATATATATATATATATATATATATTAATTGGATACTATGGTTTAAACATATAAAGAGAAATTCTAATTTTACAGGTAAAAGTAAGGATTATACATTCAACATGATCACAAGGAACGTTAAGCGCTCACACAATTGATCTTATTACTTGATTCTACATGCCACTAGAGAACGTCATATACACAAGTAAAAGATGTTCTTCAATTTTGTATGCAACTAGATAACAAGATGCAAATGAAACCAATGTTTTTCAGTTTTAGTTTCAACATGCAACTTTGTTGAATGTGACATCAATTGTCCTATGGTAAAGACAAAGTAAACTAAGTTATAATCAAATTAGAAACAAATGTGGTATGACTATACATAAATTTCCTATGTTTCTCACTACCTGATGTATTTGTTTACATGACTTTGACTATCAGTGAAATTAAGAATTTTCTATAACATGGATTTTTTCTTAATACTCACAATTAAACATGACTCACATATATACAATTCAATATTTGTGACCTTAAAATCATATATATATATATATATATATATATATTAATTGGATACTATGGTTTAAACATATAAAGAGAATCTGTAATTTTACAATTTAAAGTAAGGATTACGGATTCAACATGATCACAATGAGCATTAAACGCTCACACAATTGATCTTATTACTTGATTCTACATGCCACTGGAGAACGTCATATAGACATGTAAAAGATATTCTTCAATTTTGCATGCAACTAGATATCGAGACGCAAATGCAACTAATGAACTAATGTTCTTTAGTTTTAGTTTAGGGTTTAGGGATTTAATTTATGACTATACATAAATTTGTTATGTTTCTCACTACCTGATGTATTTGTTTACATGACTTAGACTATAAGTGAAATTAAGAATTTTCTATAACAACATGGATTTTTGCTTAATACTCACAATCAAACATGAATATATATATATATATATATATATATATATATATATATATTGGATACTATGGTTTAAACACATAAAGAGAAATTCTAATTTTACACGTAAAAGTAATGATTATTTATTCAACATTATGACAAGGTGCATTAAACACTCACACAATTGATCTTATTATTTGATTCTACATGCCACTAGAGTACAACCTGATAACGAGACGCAAATGTAACCAATGTTCTTTAGTTTTACTTACAACATGCAACTTTGTTACATGTGACATCAATTGCCTTATGGTAAAGACCAAGAAAGCTAAGTTATAATCAAATTAGAAACAGATGTGGTATGACTATACATAAATCTCTTATGTTTCTCACTATCTTATGTATTTGGTTACATGATTTAAACCATCAGTAAAATTAAGAATTTTCTATAACAACATGGATTTTTGCTTAATACTCACAATTAAACATGACTCACATATATATAATTCCATATTTGTGACCTCAAAATCATTTATATATATATATATATATTAATTGGATATTATGGTTTAAATATATAAAGAGAAATTCTAATTTTATAGGTAAAAGTAAGGATTATGGATTCAACATGATCACAATGCTCACACAATTGATCTTATTACTTGATTCTATATGTCATTGGAGGAGAACGTTATATACACATGTAAAAGATGTTCTTCACTTTTACATGCAACCAATGTTTTTTAGTTTTACTTTCAACATGCAACTTTGTTACATGTGACTTGTCCTATGATAAAGCCAATGGAAAGACCAAGTAAACTAAGTTACAAGCAAATTAGAATCTAAAGTAATGACAGATTGTCAACACTAAATAAATGATACTATAAATAAGGTTAGTTAACCCTAAGTAATTTATCAACGAACCTAATAGTAATTCAATCAATAAATATTTGAAATAATTGTAAAGATTAAAGGGGTTTAAGAATGTTTAGAAAAAAATATATTTCAAACTTCAAACAAAACCAAACTTACCAATGTCAATCAAATCAATGGAATCTAATTAATGAAACATAAATTAATTAATTCATTTAATATATTATTAGTTTTCATGCATATATACTCATAAAATATTTAATCTTTTACCTCTCAAAAATCATGTATAGAAAAGACTATTTAAAACAATACAAACTAAACAATAACTCAATTCAAACTAAAAAATAAAATTAAACCACTAAATGGTTTAGCACCTTTAGGTGTCTAAGATAATAATAAACTTTTAATATCATATTATATTTAGTAAATCTTCTTTTTTTCTTCGTTTTAGATAAACTCAAATTTAAAATAAAAAATAATTATTAATTTATTTTCTAATATTTTTGGTGGGCAGAAGGGACCATAAGGAGTCCACGATTTTCTTTCTTTACATTTCTGTCCCTCCAACACAAAACAGCGTTGTCACGCACACACACGTTAAACGACCTGCAACGGATACATAAGGATACATAGTTGCCTTTGTGCACTAATTCTTTTTATTGCGTCCTGTTATAAATTTTCTCTCTCAGTGTATATAACTAACTTATTTGATTTTATTTATTTTATACTGTACTGAAATTATATAAAAATAAGAATTTTCATTACATAAAATATTTAAAATTCTTATAATTTAATTTTAATTTAAAAATGAATAATTTTTTTTTTAATCTACATTTTTTTTCTATTATATTTTAATTTGTCTTTTTTAAATCGATTTTCTTATCGTGAATTATAAATTATAAGTTAAAAATATTATAATATTATAATAATAAAATAGGAAAATAATTTATATACATAGAGAGTGTGTGTGTGATGTATATTCTAATCCAAAACAGCTTTTTTAAAAATAAAAAAGTTAAAAGAAGTTTTCATCTAACCCTTTCAACATAGTACAAATATATCCGCTGACTGAAGTAATTAGACTAATCAAATAATAGATCATGACCATGCATATGAAACTAAAAATTCGTTGAAATTTTCTAATTGGTCAAAATCTGTGTATACAGAATAATAGTTACTACTCAAAATGCAGAATGAATAGCCTAAAATTGGAGTTTTTTTAACAGTTTTTATTATTTTTTAAATTATTTTTTTTATAAGATGATTAAAGAAAAACTAATTTTATATTAAAATCATGGAACTGATAGTGGGATTTTGACCATGATGAGGTTATTCTTTTTGCTTTTTATCAAAATGGAGTCTGTTTTAAAAAAATTACAAATTTAGACAAGTCGTGCCAATTCGGCACGACTTCATATGCATAAATCATTCCAATTAGACACGACTCTGTCATGTCATACTTCTGTCATGTCATACTGAAGTCATGCCAACTTGGCACGACTTCTGTCATGTCATACTTCTGTCACGTCATTTTTTTTTTAATTTTATTGTTTATATATTGGGTAGTAAGTTATGTAATATTACAAATTAATTTGATACATAATTTTTTAAGAGGGTTAGTTTTAAGGAACAAAAAATTGGTTAATCGTGTATGGATCATGTTTGGATAATCAGCTTATTCAAACTTTGAGCCATTAACTCCTGAGGACATTGTCGCCGGATATGGTTTCCCACCAGCCAAAAAGTATATTTTGATATTTAATGTCTCATGTATGCAATTTTTTTTATATTTAATGACGCTAGACATGATCCATACACGATTATCCAAAAAAAAATTTCTTTAAAACTAACACTCTTATGAAGTTATGTATCAAATTAATTTTTAACATTACATAACTTACTACCCAATATATAAACAATAAAATTAAAAAAAAATATATACGGGGTGGCAAAAGTCGTGCCAAGTTGGCACGACTTCAGTATGATATGGTAAAGTCGTGTCAAATTGGAACGATTTGTGCATATGAAGTCGTGCCGAATTGTCAGGACTTGCCTAAATTTGTAATTTTTTTTAAACAGACCACATTTTGATAAAAAAAAAAAAAAAAAAACCAAATAAAAATAAAAAACCACAAAAAAATTTATTTATTTTTTTTATTTTTTATATTTTTTTATTTTTTAATATTTTATTTTATATTTATTTTTT
>Ga0123342_1006046_pt1 | contig 17045 bp, 7 predicted proteins | sample Turbeawhitnodule_FD_89960 | JGI IMG/M metagenome (GOLD analysis project Ga0123342, IMG submission 89960) | Root nodule microbial communities of legume samples collected from Mexico - Turtle bean Mexico white nodule | ecosystem: Host-associated > Plants > Roots > Nodule | place: Mexico: Nepantla... | reverse complement strand
TATATATATATATATATATATAAAAAATATATTATATATATATATATATATATATATATATATATATATATATATATATATATATATATATATATATAAGAGATGTTGTTGAAATATGTGTGAGAATTATCATTACAAATGCTATACTATAATATAACATGTATCTGAGTATCTTAAAGTGTGCATTGTGTAGTAATTATACTGTACATTAAGGATATGAATGAAGATTTTAGTATCATATTAAAATGTTTTAATTGATAATATTTATTTAGAATGTTGATGAAAGATTCTTTACTTTTATTTACGATGTAATAATATAATCCAAAATTATACTGAAATTGTTAAAATAAAATGTGATATAAATTAGCTCAGTAGCTTACCCTTATATTATTTTAGCATGTCATAATTGAATGTATGCACCAGAATAAACAGTAGCAACATAATCAGGTTGCTAAAAGATAATTTAAACATATTTCTGCATATACTCTTTTGAAATACTTGACTTCCTATGATTATGTGATATATAAAATACATATACTTATGTATTTTATTGCATTGTCAACTAGTTATGTTTAATAAAACGAGATATAAAAAACACAATTAAGCTTGTGCTATAAGATAAATTTAACATTTTCTATTAATACAAATTCTAATGATATTTTATCAATATACAATCAAACAACAAACATAATTATTTAATTAAAACTAAAATGTATTATTCAATTTTTTTGAAAAATCGTTGAATTTGATATTAAGACAGATCGATGTAAAATATATTTTTACTACAATAGAAAACTGTTTTTATTAATAACTCAACAGTACAATGTTATCATCAATGCTCTTCTTAATATAAATTAAATTATTAATTTCAACATCACGTGCCTGTTCCCAAGAAAATACGAATAATTTAAGTTATAGTGTAAAATTTATGCCAATAAAAATATTATTATAATGTACGAATTATTAAATTTCTAGCGTACGTCTATGTCATATCTTATAAACATTAAATTAAAAAGTAAGTATATACTAACAAACGCTTTTAAATTTCATTAATGTGTGTAATTGTTATTGTATTGGAGTATGTCAGCAGTTTATAATTAAAAAATATATAGAAATACATTCACCTTATAGTTCAATAGAGTTGAACAAGCTTTGTCTTGGTTAAAACTAACTTTACCAATAATACAGTAATTAACATTAATTATTTAACAAACAAAAAAACACACTTTAATTTTTCAATGAAGAAAAAGATTGAAAGAAACTCAGGATTTAAATAGAAAACAGTACGCACTTGATTTTTGTTAAAATAAAGCATTTGAAACAATTATTAACTATATATTTTTTTAAAAGTACACTGAAATGTAGTTTTACTAAAAAAAATAATTCTATTATTATTATTTTTTAATAATTAAATAAATTATACATGTACTATTATTAGATGTAGAAAACAATAAAAAAAACTTAACATTAATTTCATACATATCTTTTCTTCATATTACCAAAACGTAATCCTCAAAATACTAAATTAAATGTTCTTTTATCAAAATAAAATCCTTATATTATTATTAGTAAAATACGTATTTTATTACTCAAAATATCTCAGACACACACTTCAGTTTCAGTCCATATAAAAAATAAAAATATAATTTTTAATTCTTACAGGTAATTATACTTGTGTTAAAACGCAAGTATATTAAAATCTGGAGGTATTAACTTTTTTTGAATCTGTTTAAGTTTAATTTTTTTAGTAAAATAATTATGAATGGTGGTAATTTATGTTATAATTGAGAGTTATATAGAATAAATATGAATTTATGCAAATATGTTAGGAAGTGCGTGGGTTGGGCTGCGAAAGTAGTTACGGGTATGTTATAGGGGTTGTTGGGTCAATTCAGGTTGATTCCCAAATCCCGAAACATAGCATAACATAAACATTACAACTCAGAGGACAGGCACATAGATAGATGTAAGTAAGTAATATAGAGAGGGAAGAAGTACGTTGTTGCAGCCTCCACGCATATTTGTCACTCTCTCAAACCCATTCTCATTCCGCATCCCAATTCTCTTATCTCTCTCCCTCTGCTTTTTCTTCTCCGTACTCTCTCTACACATACACACATGTGTGTTACTCAACAACACCAACACACTCACTGACATAAACACTAGTTTCAGGTGCATCTCATCAAAACTACTCCCTCCCAATTAACTCCAACAAATGCAGCAAATACACTCCATGGCACCGGGAACGGGAGGAGGAGGAGCAGGAGGAGGACCCAGGTTTTTCTCCGCCACCGCCACCGCCGACAGGAGGCTCCGACCCCACCACCAGAACCACCAGGCGCTTAAGTGCCCCCGCTGTGATTCTCTCAACACCAAGTTCTGTTACTACAACAACTACAACCTCTCCCAGCCCCGCCACTTCTGCAAAAACTGCCGCCGCTACTGGACCAAAGGGGGCGTCCTCCGCAACGTCCCGGTCGGAGGCGGCTGCCGCAAATCCAAACGCTCCAACAAACCCGCCAAAACCTCCGACACCGCCCCTCCTCCCCCGCTGCCCGACCCCGACCATTCAAGCAGCGAGAGCTCGAGCCTCACCGCCGCTGCCGCGGAGCCAGTATCGGCGCCGATAAACTCCGATTCCACGAACGTGCAAGAGTCGAAGTTGTTGGTCCCCGCGGATCCTGTTTTGGAAACGAATCCTCTGGAGCAAGGAGCAGGGGACTGCGGTGGTATCTTCTCCGAGATTGGACCTTTCACCAGCCTGATCGCTACTTCAACTAACGAGCCATTGGCTTTCGGTTTCGGGAACGCTCTGCCCGATGCGTCGTCGTTTCAGTGGCAGAACTCGAAGGTGACCAGCAACCAGGAATTGAAGTTGCCCGAAAGCTCCTTCCTCGATCACACCGTTGATTTGACGACTATGCATGGTAAAACGAGCCACGGAACATTCGGATCGTTGGATTGGCAGGGCGGTGCGGATCAAGGTTTGTTTGATCTCCCTAACACCGTTGATCACGCTTACTGGAGTCACACTCACTGGTCTGACCACGACAATTCTTCTCTCTTTCATCTCCCCTGAAAACGGCTCCACTCCTTCACAAATCTCATCTCACCTTTTTTTATTGTTTCTTATATAATTTTAACTTGAAAGGAGGGCAAAGGATATTTGAAACCAAACTCAAAGTAAAAAGAAAAAATCGAAAGCGAAGGTGGAAGGACTTGATATAATTAATGACGAGGTGTATATTTTTTTTTAATTTATAAATTTGGGGGGTGATTGAGCTTGATTCTAATTAGTGACGTGCATGCACAACTAATTCCATGTTAGTTTCAATCTGATTTTTCTTTTTCCTTTGTTTTATGAGCTCACGTTTTAATATATGTATGTGGAATTTGATTGATTAACAGAGAAATTATAGCAGGGTGTTTTGATATGGACCGTAATTGTTTATTGAGTTGGTTGTTTAGGTTTGGGCTTTTTGGTTTATTTTGTGACGCTGGTCCTTCCGTACGATGATTATGGCGTCTCTCTTATTATTATTATACTACTAACAATGAATTAAGAAATAATAGGTGGTGGGAGGGAGAAGAGAAGAGAATATTGGTTGAATGTTAGTTAAATTGTATTGTGAGGTTGATGCAAGATGGGGGTTTGATTATTGAGATTAAGATGCGGGAAATGAAAGAAAGAAAGAAAGAAAATAGGGATTGGGTGGGATAGGGTAGGTTGGGGCGTGGGGTAGTGATGAGTTGCATGCGCGATCATGTTGATGAGTCCGCGTGCGGGAGAGGAATGCAAAAAAAGTGGGGACACGTGGGTTTGAGTTTGGGTGGGAAGAGAAGAATGTGATGTGTTGTGTTGTGGTGGATCACAAGGGGAAGAAGAGCAATTAATCTGGATGGAGGAGTGGTGGAGAAGTTATATCTAAAGTAGTGCATTCATAGTGGAGTATCAACTCAACCACTGTTGTTTGTGGGGATATGCATGGAAAGAGAGGGTCATCATGGCGCGGACAGCGTCTCTCTTCACCAGAAATCAACAACAGTTGAAGCTGACGGTGATTATTTATTCATGACGCGGATGGGTCCATGCTGCCAGTGCCAGAGTGACGCGGATGCCTCTGTTCCAACACGGCAAACCAACAACCACTCCATCCGCATACCCCCCCCCTCCCACTTTCACCTCCAACTCCAAACACACACTACTTTCTTTACAATATTCAAATAGGATCACATTTCTTTATCATTCAAGATACACTACTGCTTATTTAACCAAGTTCCAAAATATTACTACTGTTTTCCCCCCATCTCAAGACTTACCATATTTGTCGTCTATAGTATTTACTGCACTCTCCAAATACGGTCACAAACCTAAACTGACAAAATGTATGCATATTCAAATTCAAATTAATCTAGGTAGGACTAGAGGGAGTCCTTGTCATGATGAGCTAGGTGTGGTGGCTTCATAGTATTAAGTTTCAATCTGATCCTCTAACAATAGCAGTTTGAAGTTAATTATTGTTGTCCGAAAGTCACTGATATGATGCAAGAATTGATCGGTACAATCAATAGCGAAACGACCGACCAATTTCCCTGTATATATCTATTTATATATATAACATTGAACGTGAATGTTTTGTTGTCCATGTGTTAGTTAATATTAGTAAATAAAGGAGGGTAATAAACTGAACTAAGACGTAGGTAAGAGGGGAATTGCGAGGGAAGTGGTTCAAAGGGATGGGATGGGGGAAAGGCAAGCAATTGTTAGGGTGTGTGCAGAGTTAGCCCATATTGTTTGCCGAAATGGGTGATGGAAGGATGGACTAAGACTAGAGACAACTGGTCCATGGCGTGGCCTTTTAATGTGACAGAGCAGCGTGGATTGCGACTGCACCCATGTTAGGGCCTCAGAACTAGGCACATGGTTTTCGTGGTCCTTCTTTCCACTCACTATTGTGTTGTCATACATAGCTGCCCCTATTCAAACCTTGGCGTCTGAACTTGTGCATTCAACCATTATTGCTTAGCTCCTTTCCCTACACCATCTACTCTAATCAGACTTCAACCAATACTATTATCATTATTGTATTGGTCTGTGGAAAAGAGTCAGAGTGTAGACCATATGTCTGGTGATGAATGATGTTAATGTTAGGAATGTATTCCTTTGATGTTAAGGTTAGGAATGTATTCCTTTCCTTCCTATTCTGCCAACAGATTTCCCACGATCTTTGCCCTTTATATTAATTACGTAACGTACAAGTGCTGCTACTTATTTTATCTATATGTACTTTTGCTCTTCGTAATAATCCAATGAATCACTTTACCCAACCCAACCGGTGTGGGCTCATTTGGACGAGGTTCTGTACTTTCTGGCTCAGCTGCAAATCCATGTTTGGCAGAGATGGCATCAAAGTCTAGTATTATTAATGCTATGTTTGATTCTGTTGAGCATGCCTGTGCTGTTGCTACTTCCATGGACTCTTCAACCATTGTAATACCTCATGCTCTTGCACAAGTTATTAAGGAGCTATGAAGACATTGCTACCTAAAGTGTGAAGGGATTCAGAATTTGTAAGCATGTTTTACTTCTGGCTGGTCAATTTCAAATATAGCTGTTTGTTTTACCGTTCAAAGGATGGTTCAACGCCAATCCAGCGTTTAAGGGTGCCTCTGAAAACAGTTTAAAGGTTTGTAACTGGAAAATCTCACTTTTCAAAACTTAACTTAGATCCAAATTCACACTTACTTGACTCATGGTCAACTGCACACAAAGATGTTCGAAGATTATACCTTCTTTTGAACTTCACACTTAAAAAAAAAAATCTACCTTTTTTTCACCCTTTATCTTTAAATTTCTATGGCTAAACATGCACAAACACTTCGTGCAGACACATAAAAACGACTTCTCCATCTAAAATAATTGGATGTGGGGCTAGCATTGGCTCCCTTTTTCAAAGTAGGAAATATCTTAAAATCCTTATCTTATTTTGGGGAGAAAATATCTTCTCAATTGGTTATTATGCATTAATGGGTGGGAAAAAAAAAAGTTGCATGACGACTTCCAACCTCATGCATAAAACGACATATATCTAGTCATAAATATGGCAACGCCAAGAGAATTTACATGATCACCACTAGCACCCTATGACACCATGAAAGTGAAACATGGAACCGAAAAGTTTTGCATGTCTCACACTACACAAAAGATAAATGTCCCGGGCAAAAGGATTTGAAAATGAAACACCTCTCCCTCTGGCTCTGTGTTGATTAGAAGAATAAAATATCAATTCTGGTGTAAATAACCAAGCTCAAAATGTAAAATTGCATCAGGGTAAATGTGTCTTCCATCATTGATACTCTCATTATTGTCCTTCTACCATTCTCACCGGCCTTTCCTTTGAGAGGGTATCTGTTCGTGCACTTGTATTTAATTTGTCTCAGCTATTCATATCTCATAAGTAAGTACTATTAAAACTATAAAAAAAGTTATTATAATTATGGTTTTTTTTAGTAAAAATAAAATAAAATAGAGAGCGAAAAAGATATAAGAAATAAAGAAAGTGTTCGGTAGATTTAAAACAAAAGATGAGAAAAAAAAAATTAAAATACATTTTACAAATTGATTTTTTTTTTCTTAACCCAGACACATTTTTTTTATTCATTTATACCAAATAGATTCTACATATTCAGATATAAAAACCTATAAGCATTGCTTCTTGAGAACTAAATATGTACTTTTAGACGGTTTCTATTCCATTATAAGAAAATCATAAAATAGAAACTAATTTTAGAGATTAAAAATAATTAGTTATTATAGTGACTAAATTAGAAACCATTTTAGGAACTAAGTACATTTTTGGATTCTAAATTAGTTTCTATTATTGTTAAATGATTTCTAAATTGGTATCTAATTAGTAACCAAAATTTTTGCTACCAAATTTATAATCTAAATAATTGGTAGTTAAAATATTGGTAGCTAATTAGATACCATTAAAAACTATTTAACAATAATAGAAACTAATTTAGAAACCATTTTTTTTACTTTCTAAAATGGTATTTAATTTAGTTACTATTGCAACTAATTATTTTGGTTTCTAAAAATTGGTTTTTATTTGATGATTTTTTTGTAGTGTTCCTGTATAGACTATGACTATATCCAAAACACTAAAAAAGAAACACAAGTGTATTAGCTTCTATCTTTTTCCTCCCTTTGTCTTATGTTGTCCACGTTGGTTAACCTTCCTTTTTTCTCTTTCAGTTGTGGTCCTATGTGTTTTCCCTATCATTCTTGACTCCTTTTTTTATTTGTATAAACATGTATAACACACATATATGTAATCATGTCTTATATATTTTTAAGAATAACTGTATGATGCATATAACATATTGTATCCAATAGATGTATGTATGGTATCGACAACACGTATCATTAATATGTGTTTCATAATTCACTAGTTGAGGATGTACTAAATGATTTGTTGTAGTTAATTTTATGATGCAAGTTCAAATTTTGTTACATAAAAAACGTACGATGTTAGGCGAGATAGATGATATATCCCTCCCAAATCAATTTACATGTCGATCAAACCTATTGATTTGTGCGTTCTATGTTTCACCTTAATGCATATGCATATGCATAGCTTTACCAACATTTGAACTTTGTTGCTTTAATTTTCATGTGGAGAAAAGACCAGATATTCTATATCATGCAGCTTATGAATTTTTAGTGAGGGGTGTGTAACTGTGTAAGCAAAAACACATACTATTGTTAGAGTTATCTTCAACAACTATAACGTCTTAATAAACTAGAACACCAAATTAATACGAAATGTTGCACTTTGATCTCAAAATCTTGTAGGTGTTGTGTTAAGAATTAGGGCTTTCTCTTATAAATTTATCATTCTTTTATAATTTCAGAGGGAAAATACCAAAAGAATTTTTTTTTTTTTAGAAAATAACTAAGTCATGCTTGTAAATCATAAACATAAGTTTTAGATATCTCATCATAGACTATATATAATTTATGGAGTTATTTTATCCAATAAATCCATGGAAAGTCATGCGTTTGTCATTTATAAAGAGTAAAAAGAATTTTGAGATAATGTGAAGCTTGTGGGATATATGCATAGTGAAATATAGAAATAAGAAAAAACACATTTGAATAATCATTTAATCTCGATTACCGTGTCATGAATTTTATGTTGTGTTTGCATCTGAGTGGCTGTTCACTTGGATTGAAATGGACGGATTTATTTTGTTTGCTTCCATTCAATTGCACAGATTCAAGGACGCTGATTTGTGGGAGAAAGATAAAAACCATCTTCTCTATCATGCGAAAGAAAGGCAAGGAAACATTCAAAAAAAATACATCACATCATTTCAAAAATCCAAATTACCCTTAATTTTAAAAATTTAAAATAGAAATAATATATAAAAAAATAATAAATAATAATAGTAAAAAAATAATAATAATAAAAACAAATTAATATTTAATAATAATTAAAATAAATTTATTAAATAATAATATTAACAATAATAAAAATTATTTTAATTTTGATTTGATTTGATTTTATGAAAATATTTTTTATATGTATTTATAAAATTTTAATTAACTAAAATTAACACAAAAAATTAATATCTCATATTTTATTATATAAATATTTTTTTAAAAATGGTAAATTTGTAAACTTACATTTTACACATTTAAAAAAAATAAAAATTCTCTTACAACCATCCTATCACTCACAAATTTCAATAAACTTTCTTCACAAATCCACTATAATATACCCTAATCCAAACAACCTCACTTTCTTTACACTTTTATCTCAAATCACTATAAATCCACTCCCTCAAATTCTCTCCCCAATCCAAACACAACTTTAAAGACATAATCTATTGTTGCACTCTTAGCCGCAAATGTAGATTATCTTTAAAAAGAAAGGGGTTATGTTACACAAGTAGTATGGTTGACAAAAATTTTAAAAACATTAACAAAAGGCATAATATTCACATAAATATTTTGTGACAAAAAGTTTACAATTGCATTGATGAGTTAAAATCTTGTTTTAACTATATGTATGTGTGATTTTATAAGATACGACAGTTAAAAAAGTCAAAATTAATTAGCACCAAAAATCAAAGTGACAAATTATTTTACATTTTTTTTTAAATGATACAAACTTGACTTAGTGAGGCAACTAAAAATTAAATCAAGCCATGTTATTTCTTTCTTCGTTATTAATTTTTAAAATAATATTATTGTCTTAAAAAAGTCAAGAATGACCAACTTTTGGGTCTAAAGTTTTATTTTTAAAATAAAATTTATTTTATTTATAGATTTTAAGAAAAATAAAATTTACTTGTGTCCATACAAGATAAAAGTGAGTTTGAATGCATCACTCCTTACACACCTTATTTATGTTTTACACACGTTATTTATGTCTATTATAGGTCATTTGCTCTAGATTTACAAGGTGGGGGAGGTACTTGCAAGGACACTCCAACCCTCAAGTTAATTTAATGTATTAATGAGTTATAAATATTATTGAATCTAATATTAGAGATGACAAAGTGGGGCAGACCATGCGGGCTGGCTCGTGACTCGATGAGAAAAAAATGTAGGACATGTTGTCCATTTCAACCCACTGACTCGCTTAAGCAAGCCCCGCATAGTCTGCAGCTTGTGCGGGACGGGCTGACCCGCATATCCCGTGTATTTTAAAAATTAGGAATTACTTTATGCACCTCCATAATTCCTTACAGTAGCCTCGTATTATCAAAATTTCTAAAATTATCCATTCTAAATTTTACAATCTCAAATACAAAATTGTATTATGGATTTGTGCAATCTTAAATATAAATATTGTACAATCTGAAACACAAATTTAACTTTCAGATTCTATAACCTATAAGTCTTTGAATTTCACATCCTTGAATTAAAGAAAAAACATTTAATGAAAAATATCAAATGATAATTTGAGTATTTTTTAAAGTATGGGGTGCAAGAAGAAAGTGATGGAGGTGCAAGAAGAAACTACCTTCAATCCCTAATTCATAGTATCTTCAATGATTTTTTAATATTTAATAGTATTTTTTTGTTTTTCTAAAATAAATAGATTATTCAGGTTTCAATAGTCATCAAATGTTAAATGCAATAGTGAGACGTTAATTTTTTTATAATAAAATTTAAATATTATTTAGGATTTTATATTATTTTTTAAATTAGAATAATAATCATGTGTTTACAAACTGTAGTTATCTTGGCCTTGGACCACCTGACAGGTCAGACTAATCGGTATATGACCGACCAAATTCGAAACGGTACAATTTTGAATACTCTAATTCTAAAGTAAATTAATTTTAATATATATATATATTAAAATATATATATATATATATGTATATGTGTATTTTTTTTCAAATAAATGTTTACTTAAATTCTTATTTTATATAACATTTTTTTCTTTTAAAAAACTAGTCCATGAATTAATCCTTATTCATAATTTTTTTATATGATTTTTTTATCCTATAAACTTCTTTATCCTTATTAGATGGATTAAAAATTCAATACATTGATGATGTCTATAATTTCTCCTTCTCTTTTATCTCTTTCAACAATATATAAATAAATAAAGAATGAAGTGTATAACTATAATTAGCCATAATTTTGCATATAATGTAAGTCTTGGCTATGCGCAACGTGACATTTTCGTCCTCAGATGCATGATCTTCTTTAATATGGTACTAGGTAAATTTGATTTTATTCAGCAAAATTAAAGAAAGGGTATACAAAAGAAAAAATAGAAATTCGAAATATGCAGTAAGATTGATATAGTCATCAATACTTTCTCTTGAGGGGGAAAACTAATTATAGTCTATTTTTCTCCCCTCAAATTTTAATCCCTATAAAAAAATTGAAATTTAAAATAATATTCTCAAATAAGAGATGCAATAATTTTCAGTCAAGGTATTTTGTTGGAAGATTATATCCACTTAATGTAAAAATATAAGGTTAATTTAGTAATAAAAGTAAATGGAAATGTCAAAGTAAATAAACTAAAGTGCTTATTACCCCTAAGTGTAGCTGAAGTGTCACAAAAAAGAACAACTAAAAAACTAAAACACGTTTTTATTCAAATTAAAAATCCCAAATTAAATTTTAATTTAACTATGTTTATAATTTTAGAAATTTGAAATGAATTTATTTTTACCTTCTAAGTTTAAAAAAGTTCACTACAGTTTCTCAAAATTTAAAAAATTGGTTAAAAATTTAAAATGCTGAATTTGAGAATTTAAAACGATTTAAAAAAAATACATTTTTAGTATCTAAAATTTAATATTTTGAGATAAAACTAATTTTTTTTGGATATTGGAACTTTTTTTAATTCAATAGATTAGAATTGAATATAAATTAAAAATTAGCAGGCGTTTGTAAGAGGAAGGTGAAGGGGCATTTCTGTGATTTAAAGATGAATATCCGTTGTTTTGTTTTGTCTGTCCAGAGAGAGGAGTGAGGCATTTTCAAAGTGCAGTCACCTCAGTGTCTTTCTCTCTCTAGCTTTCTCTCTCCTCTCCACTGCGACGAGAAGGGAAGAAGAAAATGCAGCATTACGTTGATTTGCAGGAGAATTCGGAGTTGGCTGAAACCAATTCATGGCTTTCATCCAAAGAGCACACGTTAGCGTCCGGTGCAGCGCCCAATACCAATTTGGATCGCGTCCTTTTCAACGATCTCGTCGATATTGTCCCTCTCGTTCAGTCACTTATCGTAAGCCACTAACCCTTGAACCCTTTTCGTTCTCGTTTCTTCTGAATTCAGGGTAACGCAAAAAAGAGGAAGATTTTGATTTTGTTTATGCGCAAGAGGAAAAGGAAACAACAACAACAACAACATTATTGTATTTTATTTTATGGCGATCTTTTGACAATTGGTGTTCTTGAATTTACATTTAATTATCTTAAGTACTGTGTTGCTTAATTATGATTAGGATCGTAAAGCGAGCCGTTCGTTCACGCGGCGTGGTTCCATGATCTACACCAAGACACCTACAAGAGAATCGTTGTCTAAAAGAGTAAGACCGGGTCACTTTTTCCCTCTTTGGTTCTTTCAATTTTTTTGAATTCTTCTTCGAAATTTCCCTTTTTATTGGGTTTATTGTAATCTTACATAAATCTTGTTCTACATATTCAATCATGGAAGCAATTAGGGATTTCGTTCCGTTTTGGCATTCTCTATCATGGCACTTGCAATCAAGGCTGTTTTACTTATAGAACCTCCGTAGACCTGACTGATAGGTGCAACTCGTTAACTAATATAAATAAATATGAACAATTTATAAATGCCATATATGCATAAAATAATACTTTAAAATATATAAATTATTCAACATCTCAACTTCATAATAAAGAAAAGTAGCAAATCATTATGATGAAGTATGACAGTACTTTAGTGCTAAATAAAGATTAAACTACATAAATAACCAAATCAAATCATTTAAGGCCTAATAAATTATTGTAGGGTCAATGAAGGGCAAAGTATACATTTGATTTCGAACTTCTTGACTTGCTTCAAGAGTTTATGCGAATTTACATAAGTTTAAAGAGTTTATCCAAGTTTACTTATAAAAGAGTTTGATTGGTAGTTAGTTAACTTGTTTTCTCTACGTGGGTAGTAAACGCCTAATAAATAAGAGTTAACTCAAGAATTTGACAACCTTGCAATGATACATACAGACTTGTTTTTGTTGTTTCCCTCCTTCTGTTTAAACTCCCACTTGAATCTGTCACACTGCACTTGCAGTTATCAATATTGGCTGAAGCTGTACCTAATTTTGAGTCTCTGGTATTAATACAAGTATCCTTGTGTGGCATGATTTTGCCTATTCTGTCTGCGTTAGATTTATGAGTGGTTCCATGATGGAGGTTCTATATGAAAAATTGTGGAACTACCTATTTCCTCCTCAAGCACAGATGCCATAAAAGCTCTGTATATTTCCAACTTACCACATTGGATACATTTTACTGCTCCTTAAATGCATGTTGTACATGTCTCCATAATCATAAGTTAATGTCTACCCACATTTACTTCTGGGAAACTTTTGTGGATGGGTTTGAATATGATAGTTATTCATGTAAATGGTGACATATTTTGAGTGACATAACAAATCTGTATTATTTTTGTCTCTTCAATCTCCTGATTTGAAACAATAATGTAGTACTAGTGATACTTGTTCAATTGAATATGAAATTTAATAATTTTCAATCCTTTGTATGTTATGAAAAATATTCGTGCATTGCTGACTGTCCTTTTTTTCATATTATATTTAGAATACGTGCTTGTGTATCGGACCTTTTACATACTTCAGCACTTAATTGAATCACTTTGTTTGAATAGTTAACTTCCCCTTTTTGCCCTTTTGTTGAACCCATGAGTATCCCTATTGGTTTAGGCCCTTTGAATTGCTTGGGAGACTAATCCCTATTTGACCATGTTAGCACATGGGTTAACGGCCACTTTACAGCAGCTGCTTCCTTAGAAGTTGAGATTCAAACCAGGTGGTTGACACCACTACCACCATGACTCACTCTGTGAAAATTGAACCATTGAACAAAAAATTTCCATTAATTTAGACTGGAAAACCTTCGGTAAGATGGTGAGCAGAAAGCTCTTTTTGTTTATAATGTGATATAATAATTTTAGATAACACAAGTGAAGGATTGCTAGGCCCATTGGTATGATGTAGGATTTTGTTATTCGAATCCGGAGGCTTTTCTGACTGACCATATATTGTCTGGTATTATGTCGTTCAAGTAACCTTTAGTCCTACTTCCAAATGTTGAAGGTCAATTTATAAATATCTGTACCAATTTCTTACTATAGATTGAACTTGCTTACTGCTGTTATTTTAGTTTTTTCCCCGTCTTGTTCTTATGGCAGTCGTAACTATTCTTTTGAAAGAAAAATTTCTCATATAAATGTTAAATTTTCTGCTCATAATGCATTATGATCGAGTGACTGACATTTCTTTACTGTGATTGTTGTACTGAATCATTTACATCCTCTGATAGGTAACAGATTCTAAAAGTAGGAATGTTGCGCAATCTATTCCTGCCAAAAAGAAAAGGGATCATGGAGAAAAAGAACAAGGAAAAAATGTTGGCAATGATGCTGATGGTTATTCCATGTTTTCTTCAAGAGAAGGTGAAGAGTTGGGTGTGTTGAAGGAGCAGGTAGAGGAACTTCAGAAGAAATTGTTGGAGAAAGATGAACTTTTAAAGTCAGCAGAAAACACGAGAGACCAGTTGAATGCTTTTAACTTAAAACTTGATGAGCTGAAACACCAGGCTTCAGAAAAGGACACTTTACTGAAGTTTACTCAACATCAGCTCTCTGATGCTAAAGTAATGATCCGCTTCTTAATTTTTTTCCCATTAGTAATTTGGCATAAGGTCTTTCTATATCATTTACGTTAGGCTAGTTTAACTCGTAGACTTTATGATACCTATTGACTTAATACACACGCTTCATACATATATATCTGGAACATGATGCTGGCTTTTGAGTTTTATGTTTAAAGTTTGATTCAATAATTCTGGTGTATTTTAGTAGGCGAATGCTTAAGGAATGTTGGAAGGCTAACAATTGCAACGAGTTTAACTTTGACAGTGTTGATTTTGTTTATGATTCTACTTAAGTTTTTGGTACGGTTAAAAATTTGACGTGTGTTGCCCCACAGAAATTTTTACTATAGGTTTATTTGGACTTTATGAAACCTCAATCATAGAATGCATTGAAATAAAATGCTAGTTCAGATCTTATCCTGCCTTATCCAATTTAGTTTGTGATTGATAATATATAGGGGGAAGGAACGCTCATTTCCTTGGGGAGGGGGAGGTTTTAAAGGTGTTTATTTTATTATCGCAAAATGTTAGTTTTTGTTAGCCGGGATTTAAACGCATGACCTTTCTATTCCTCCCTCCCGTCCACTTTTACTGCCAAGCCAACCTTATATCCCCTAGGGATAAAGTATTTCTTTCACTTATTAACAGGTCTCCTTTTCCACAGATTAAGCTTGCAGACAAGCAAGCTGCTCTGGAGAAGATACAATGGGAAGCGATGACATCCACCAAGAAAGTAGAGAAACTTCAAGATGAGCTAGGTTCCATGCAAGCAGATATTTCATCATTCACATTATTACTGGAAGGATTATCAAAAACTGACACTGCAAAATACACTGACGATTATGATGCGAAGCCTTATGATTTCAGTCATCTGCCTAGTATTGTGAGTTTATGAATGTTTTTCAAATGTACACAGCATATTTTTCTACATGCTGCTATATATGTGGTAACAATTTCAACACAGCACTATGATTTGGATTGCCTTACTGGTTCAAGATACGTGAATAACTTGTTTATCGATGCCCGTGGCTTCCACTTGTGCATGCTTACAAATTCAGTGATTCTATTAATTCTTTTCTCTTTAGTTAAGGGGTATTTGGTAAGAACTGCATCATCAAGTCGTACGAGACTATACATTTATACCTTCTTTGGTAGAATGAAAATAGGAGGGAGAGAGTGAAAACAATACTGGTTGTTTGGTTTATTTCTCGTCTGTTTTATGAGCCTTTTCTGTTTCATCCATTCTACCTTTTCTGTTTCGTCCATTCTACTTCTTCCTTATCTACCAAATGGACTCTTAGTGTATATCTTTGTTTTCTAGAACAAAATTGTGTTAGTATGTAGAAATATCTAATCCTTGGATGTTGACCTTTTCAAGTAAACGTTTAACAGGATGATTTGGACGAGATGGACTTACAGGAAATGGAAGAAGCAAGAAAAGCTTATATGGCTGCTGTTGCTATTACCAAGGAAAAACAAGACGAGGAATCTATTGCGGCTGCTGCTAATGCTAGGTTACATCTTCAGTCACTTGTTTTCAAATCCAAAGATTTTAACCTGTAAGGTCACTAGTTTTTGTTTGATGTGTCTACACGATAGGTCCCTTTAGTCAAAATGGTAAGGTATGTGTTAGAGAGATTGATTTGTTTACAAGCCTGTTTCTGAACAAATATGTAAAGTTGTGCCGTTTATGTGATGAAGTACTAAACGAGCATGTTCAATGAAGTGAAAATGTGTTCTCGCGGGTCTAACTTTATACAGAATTTCACCACATCTTTGGATCGGATTTTTCAAAAGCAGAGTTAATCATGACCTGATTTGTTTTAGTTTCTCTTCGAAGTGGCATGCTGCAAGTTTTCTTCTAGCAGCTGATTCCCATTGACAGTGGTTATATGTATACGTACTACGCACATAGATACTTAGATACATATATACATACATATAATATATATATATATATATATACACATGTATGTATTGATTTGTGGACCGTCTTTTTCACACCTGCGAGCTGCTACTGTTACGGCTGACAATGCCAAAGTATGTATAAAATTTGGCTTTTTGTTCTAAAGTTGTTTTCTGGAATATACAAACAGGTGGAAATTTGAAGACCTATTTATTTGATAATACTGTTTATCTTGAATGAAAGAAAGTAATGGATCCTAAAATTATCCCCGGTGATGACTGAGATTACTAGGCATTGTACGTCTTTTACCTCTGTGCGTCTACCCATTTGATGATTATCTATTTTCTCGTGTTTATCTATCGACTCCTGTATAACTCGATCAATGACTAATTTGGTGAAGATATTATATAATAATTTAATATTTAATATCTCATCAATTGATATAAAAATTAATGTGTATATATATATGTGTGTAAATTAAAATATTTAATTATCTATTCATTATATATAATTTCTTTTACAATATTTAACATATAATTTAAATAACATAATTATAATTCAATACTAGCAGGGAATTATTAGAGTAGAGATCTATGAAGCCCAGATACATACGGATAATTTAATAAAAATAAATAAATTCAAATTAATATTGTATTGTACGTAAATTATGTAAATTATATGAAAAAGTATAATTTTGTTATATGAAAATTATTAAAAATTTAATAAAAATAAATAAATT
>Ga0123342_1006045_pt1 | contig 17054 bp, 10 predicted proteins | sample Turbeawhitnodule_FD_89960 | JGI IMG/M metagenome (GOLD analysis project Ga0123342, IMG submission 89960) | Root nodule microbial communities of legume samples collected from Mexico - Turtle bean Mexico white nodule | ecosystem: Host-associated > Plants > Roots > Nodule | place: Mexico: Nepantla... | reverse complement strand
TTATTTATGTGTTCACTATTAATTAATACTAATTGACTTTGGTTTTTTTATAATTATGTCCTGTATTTTTTACTTGAAATTAACATGATTACATCATCAATAATAATAAAAATAAATACTAATCTATGTTTATAGATTCAACTTTTATGTTGTTGTAGGGTTTAATTTCTTATTTTCTTCATTCTTAAAAAAAAATGTAAACTAAACATTTTTAATTTATTACCTTTTTATTTTTATTTTGTAAAAACTCATTTCTTTATTCATTAATTATATTTCTAACTATTTTAAACATTAAAAATACTTATTTTTTAATACATTCAAAATAAAAATTATCAAAAAAAAATTATTATTTATTTATTTATTTTTGAAATGGTGCTAGATAGGAAAATAAAAAATAAAAGGGTGCTAGATAGGGAAATAAAAACAAAAGGGTGCTAGATAGAGAAATAAAAGCAAAATGGTGTTAGTTAGGGAAATAAAAATGTAAATGGTGCTAGATAGAGAATTTACCCTCTAACGGTAGATAAGATTACTGTAATATTTATTTTATTTGTCTTCTTATTTTATTTTTTTTAAATTCTCAATATAATTGTTTCACTTATCTTAAAAATTTCTTTGTTTGTTATTTTTGTTTGCATGAGTCTCCATATTCAGTTTTTTTTATACTATTTTTCATGTGATAGCATGAATTTTATAAAAAAATAATAATATAATAATGCATACAAGAGTTTGTCCATGTTTCTAATAATTAAAAAACATACGAAAAGTATTTAAAGAAACCCAAGTTAACAAAGATTAGCCATTAATTTGTTTTTAAAATCAATAAAAGTTTATTGTTTGGTATATTATTAATCACTATTACAAGAGAAGTGGCACCCAGTGTGTATTGAATAAAGTAGTCAAGTTTTGAATGTTTGACCGAACACGTTTGTTTTGTTTGGTGTGTACATACAGATTCCATTAGTCAAATATTCCAAGATTCCATTCTGGAAACCTTCTCTAACATACTTCCTTGACAACTATACTTTGACCACTGATATATGGAGTATTTGTGATGATGAAATGTACACTACATAATTAAATTTTAAAATCATTCCTCTTTGATATTAACATTAACTTGGGTCACGTAACTCTGACCTTGACTCATCATTATTTATGTGTATCTATATAAAAATAAAAAAACAACTTAACTAAATTAAGTTTTAAGTTTATATTTATATTTAAAATTTTAGTTTTATTGAATATACAAAATATTTATATTTTTTAATTAAATTTTATCATTTAATTTTGTGTAAACTGGGTAATGATTATTTGATTTTAAAATGTTTAGCATAACACTACAAATCTAGATAATAATAAAAATGAAGGTCTAAATCGCCTAATTATCTTTATCCACAACGTTTAAATTTTTAAATTAAATACTAAAAATATCAAATCAATTATGTGGTGCATGAAATAAGTCATTTATTGTAAAGATAATTCTGATTTTAAAGCTTTGTTTTTTATCGTTATTTATTGTAAAGATAATTCTGATTTTAAAGCTTTGTTTTTATCGTTATTCATGTTCAGGATATTGTGTTTGATACGACAAAATGAATTGAGCATACCACTGAGTTTATGGAAAAATTAATAACTTTCTAGTTTATTTTTATTTTATGTTAGAAATGACCTAAAAATATAAAGGCCTAAAGAAATATTTATTCTATTTCTTATATTTTTATTCAGGCTAAAACAAAATATTATTCTACATTTTGAGATTGACTATGCTCTTAGTTGCATATGTGATGGTTTGGCTAGTGAGGATGGTCCTCCATCACTTTTGGATTTCACTCAACCCTTGTATCTATGGATCGCTTTGATTGTTTTGGCCATAATACGCTCAGAGTATGTAGAAGTACTTAACATTATGAGTATTTTTCATCTTTGGCTCAATTCGCTGAGCCATTCTTCATGCGTGGGAGGATTGACACTTTTTTCTTTTATCCTTGTTTGCTTGTTTTTTTTGCAAGATTTCTACAACATTTCCTGTTTTATTTTTTGTCTGTAGTTGCAACTCGAGTTGGAGAGCTTTTAGCATGTTTTTCACTTGTTTTTACACATTTTATACACAAATTACATGCTTATTGATATATGATTTTTACTACAATTTGATCTTTATGAACTATCCCAACTTAACTCACAACAAGAAAATTCGGTATTACATACAACACTATGTCGTATGTAAGAGACCAAATCCACATGTAAAACATAGTTACATATGAAAAAAATTTGTATGTAAAACTGTCGTAGGTAACTGTTACATATGAATTCAAAATCCATATGTAATTATTTGTTCGATTTACAAACAAATATTTCTGTATATAATTACACCAGACGGTTACATATGGAAATATTCGTATGTAATTAATATTGTATTACATACCAAAAAATTCGTATGTAACTATGTGGTAAAATTATATACAGAAGATTCGGTATTTAATGCAATTTTTTTTTTTGCAAACTTGGAGATATTGGAATTTTTTTCAGACCTGGATATGTTCAAAAGATTTCATACTTGGACATATATTCATCAACTTTTAGACCCGAACATATATTCAAAAGTATGATAAAATACTATTTCCAAATGTTCAAAATATTCAAATGTAACTCATTCAAAACAAAGAAAACATATAGTAAAATTAAATTCAAGTTAGTACAAAGTTTTTAACAAACTACTAATTATTATAATCTTCGGCAGGTGAATTATGTTGTTGATCATGATTATTGGCATCTCATATTGTCAGGTTTAGCGTCCCATGCGGAGCAAAAACAAATGAATTACAAAGAAGAAGAAAACTAAGAAAACCCTGTGAAGCTTCCTTCTTTCTCGTTGAGGCTGGTGTATTTTTATAGGTTTTTCTGCTCCAAGGATCTTGGAAAAATATTATGGTTTAAATTTTGATAATAGTTTCTCAGTTGTAACTTCTAGAATTCTTGGATTTTGCTTCCTTGTATTTTGCAGAAGATTTGCTTCCAATTCTATTTTTGAGATATTGTAGATTTTATTTGTCATTCTTCTCTTGAGATTTTGTTTTCTATATTGATTCAACGAAGCAACTTGGACTTTTGCATATTTGGCCTCCAGAATGTCCAATTTAAAAAAAGCACAAAACTATCACAAAAAATAGTTAAGGCCCAAATAAAGCCAATTATATGAACCTTAATTAAAATAATGGATTTAGATATTATTAAATTCCAATAATTTATGATTAAAGTTAATAAGTGTGAATAAAATTATGTTCATTAGTTAACATAATAGATCCAAGGAGTATTGTTATTGTTATTTGGAGTTTTTAGTGTTTGTACCTAATGTGAGTTGATTTTAGATGGTTTCATTTTATGGTGACACTTTTACTTAGAGTTGGGATTTTAGCAATTATGGTGAAACCTAAGGAAGATTCCCACTGGACACGAACTTAACCAAATGGTTAAGTAAGTGTGAAGGTTCACTTCACAAAGACAAAGAAGAAAATCAATACAAAGTGATAGATGGAATGCAATGTAGAATGGAAATAGCAATAAGGTAAACATCAATGGTGGTCATGGCCGAACCAAATGATGAACCATAAGCATTTAGCAAAAGCAAAACAACGACACATATGAAATGGAAATGAATTGAAAAGAGTGGAAGAAGAGTAGCTTATGAAGTGGTTTTGAGAGGGATTCACGCCACTTGGGGTGTGGTAGCCACCAAGATGAGTGAAGGGCCGCCACTTGAGAATCTCACACCACTCAAATAAGACCTAGCTAAGAGGATTCAAACCTCACACACTTCTCACATAACTTGTGCAAAGTAACTTTTCTCTTCAAAATTAACATGTGAAATACAATGCGAAGGGCATCCTATTTATAGGTGAAGGAGTCCTGGAGAACAAGAATGAAGGGTAGGATGGAAATGACCACATAAAGGTGCGGCTAGGTCATTAACCAAGTCAATGCCGCACCTATAAGTTACATATTCTAAAAGGTAGGTCAAAATCCTCCTTAAAAGGCCATGTGATAAGCACATTCCCCCTATTATGCTAAAGACACTTTATTCTACTGAAATTAGAAATAATGACACCAACTGAGGCTCTACACCCAAGACATGTGCTCTACTCCTCGTGATCCCCTGGGGCAAGCTAGCTGTTGAGGTAGTGGTTGGAGAATCTTGACCTAGCCCTGTGTCTTGAGTCATGCTCCTAGTCATCCTCCTAGGTGGTTGGGCTTGGTCAGTAAGTTCACTCTCTTCCAGGTCCTCATCAGTACCTCATGAAGGTTCCAAAACTTTTGCTCTTCATGTTTTATTACAAGCAAGTCTTCACAAGGTGTTTGAACAAAGTCTGGTTTAGCTATAGAAAAAATATTTTCTTTATTAAACTCCTTATAAAATAGTTCTAAGGTAATAAACTCAATGCTAATGTCTAGATCAGTTCCAGATAAAAATTATCTTTAAGTTATGTTTCGTCTTCAGATTAAAAAATGGGAGACTCAAAATTTTCTAATTCATGGAAAGAAGATTGAGTATCAATGAAACTTTTATCATCATGAACTATTGAAAAGAATTTTTCAGTGAAAGAACTTTCGAAAATTTGGTGTTCCTAACCATGATCCTAAAAGTTCAAAGGATACATAATTTTGGATGTTGTGGAAAAAGAAGTTTGTTTTGTTGATTGTTGATGTTCTTGGGTAATATTTTTCTTTAAAAGAATGTGATCCTCTTTTACTTGGGTGGTGTGAGAGGACATTTTATTGGATTGATAATCATTAATAGCTTTATGATTAGGTAGCCATGGGTTGCCAAGTAAAAGATATCCAACATCCATTGGGATAATATCACATAAAATGGTTTCTGTATAAAAGAGCTTAAGGTTATTGGAATATTTACTGTGTTACTCAACAATACCACCATCCTCATTAATCCATTGTAGCTTATAAGGTGTTGGGTGATGTATGATAGGAATATTTAACTTGAGGACCACTCTTTCACTACAACAGTTAGAATGTGACTCACTAACATGTTTTATCAAAAACGTTACATCTTGTGTAGAATAGATTTTCCTGTTGTGACTGTTCCATATTTGTAGAATGGTTATCAAGTAGTTTTCTTACCATTACACATTTTCCTTGAGAAAAAGAATATTTTTTCTATGAAAGTAGGAGAAATAAAAAGAGTTTTTAAACTTTTTGCTGGATATGTAGATATAAGAGGATCAACAAAAGAAAATTTCTTTTCGCTATTATCATTTATTATGTTATGACCACTCATTGTTGAATATAAAATAGCAATTGTTTTCACAAAGATTTTCGAAAATCAACTTGAGTGATATAAAGAAATTTTAAAAAAATATGTTTGTGTAAGTTTTGTGAAGTAAATCAAGGATTCAAGTGTAAGTTTTCTCTGAGTTCACTCCCAAGAAAGTGCGGTAAGTCACATTGGACTACTTAAGTATAAAAAATTTCCTTGGTAGAACTTACCCCAGATAGTTCTGAACATAAGTTCCCTCAAAGAACTTCAAAACAATTTTAGAAACAAGAGTGAGTGTGTGACTGAAAAGAAAGGTCTACTAAGCACAAGAAAAAGTAAAACCCTAAAGTACCACAGGTAAAACCAAAGAAAATAAGAAAGGAATAAGATGGAAAAAGACAACAAAAGAATAAATGCAAATGTAATGCTAGCCGAGTCCTATTGTGATAGTGCAATGAACATTGATAGCTCACTAAGACACTATCACTCTAATGCACGCAAAAGTCTTAACAGGTTTATTGCAATTTACGTTTTAGAATTTTCCAAATAAATAAAAACAAAGGCAATTACACAAGAAAAATTAAAGTACACAAAAATCTATGATACTAAAAAAATTACAAAGTTTGATTATGAGGTGTTTGGTGAAAGCTGTAAAAGTGTTTGAATTGCTTCTTGAAGTGAATTAGTTCGAATTTGCTTCTCTTTGAGTCCTCTTTTTCCTCTTGATAGAGAGTCTTTAAGACCAAATTATAACACAAAAAATTGTTGAGCCAAATTACCTCTTGATGTACCACTTCAAGCACCACAACCTCACCAAGTTGTGTAACAAAAGAAGCCAAAGAACAAAGCAAGAAAAGATAAAAATTTGGAAAACTAAACTCAAAGGAAATAATGTGTGACAAACAAGAATGGATAGTCAAGAAAAGACAATAAAAAAAATTAAAGCAACCAAGAAAAAGAAGCATAAGCAAAAGGACCTAAGAAATGCTCTAGAAAAGATTACAAACAAAATTTCTAGAGGGCACTAGCACAAACTGTTCCACAATTTATATGATTTTTTTCACAATGCTTTTGAATATGAAATTTTTATGGTATATTCTACACTCAATAAGGAACAATATGCAATAACTTTTGATATAGCAAAAGCGTTCCAACTTTTGTAATTTTTTTTTTGTAGTTGAGATTAGGACGTGCCGTTTTACTGGATGTTGTATACATGTTAAGGGTCATACATAAAAATTAATTTTTTTGATGTAGAATAAGATCAAAATTAATTTTGGAAACTAAGTAAAAATCACACTATTCTGGAAACAAAAACAGAAACCTTAAGGAAGCAATGAACAAAGGAACAAAACTAAGACAACAAGTAGAAATTGATTAAAGAAAATCACTAATGAACTAGTAGCAAGTTAAAAGACTCAAGAATAGGTAAACACCGAAAAACACTAAAGCACAAAATCAGAAAACTCAAAAGGACTTTAAGCAAGCACTAGGTATGCTTGAACAAAAACTAACAAACACTAAGCATGCAACAATAATACTTGACCGAATTAAGCAAAATTAAGAAAGAAGTGAACGTGAAACTGAACATACAAAGAGGAGAAACACTAAACAAGATTTCAATGCACACATACATGGATTATCTTGTAGAAAAACAACAAAGAATCAAGCATGATTAAAGGAAAAGTTGAAAAACACATTTTTACAAGGTTTTGTTCAGAAAACTATAGGTAACCTAAAGAAACAAAATGCACCGAACAAATCATGATTTAAACTGATTAAACTGTTGGAATGTGTGGCCAAAACAAAAGGGGAGGGGAAAATTGTTTTCACAAGATTTTCGCAAAGATTGGAAGTAGAGTGAAAAGTTATGAAAAATCAACCAATTGTTTTTCTGTTCAGCTGGATAAAATTTTAATCTAACAGTTTTTTATAAAAAATCAACCATTTTTTTCCAAACAACAAGTTGTTTATACCAGCAAACAAGGAACAAATTTCAAAATAGTGTATAAGAGAAGGGATAGAGAGATTCACAAAAAGATATTTATACTGGTTCACTCTTAACCAAGAGCTACATTCAATCCTCAACTAGCCATTGAGAATTCACTAAGCAATCAAAGCAAGATTACAAAACACACACCAAGAGTGTTGATCTTAAACCCCTCAAAAACACAGAAGCTCCTTGGAAACACCACAGTTTTCAGAAACCCTTTCTGAAATTTCCTTACACAGATTTACAATGTTCAAAAGAAGGAAATAGAAAGCAGTAGTACAAAAGAATAGAAAACCCAATTCCTATTTCACACACAAGTGATGATCCAAAAGCTCTTAATTCTCTTGAAAATGTTTTTAATAAGCTCTCTTTCTTAGGTACTTGAAAAATCATAAAACAGTCTTTATATAGACTCAAAGAAGTGGTTAGAATGTTAGATCATTAATCAAAAGTAGTTGGAAAAATTTAAAAGAAGTTTAGAATTCTTAACAAAATTCTATTAGAAAAACAAAAGATTGTTTTACAAAACAAGTTATTGAAATTATTTTTTTGTTAAGAATTTCATATAAAACAACTAATTGCTTTATCGAAATAACCGGTTGTTTCATTTTGATAGAAAAGACAAAATAAAGCAAGGCTTTTTCAAAACCTTTTGAAAACCACTAAGTGTTAAACAACCAGTTGTTTCGTGAAATCAACTGGATAAAAAAATTATTATAGTCTCAAAACCATTGAGTAATAGCTTTTTCAATAGATTGATTTGAAAAACAACTGACTAAAATTTTACAGCTTTTTAGAAAAAATTGCTTTTAAAAGAGATAAAGAATCAAGTGAGCTTAGATCAATACAAGGTGTGAATTAACAATTAAAAAGCTACTAAACAACACAAAACAACATAACAACAGGTTCTTCAAGTCTTCAAAACAGATTTTGAAGCATCAAAACACCTTGTTCAACATAAACTTGAAAACAAAGAGATTAAACGGTGGAATGAGACCTAAAACAATAATTAAACGAATTGAAATGAAGAAAAAGATGCAAACAATGCAAAACCGTAAACAACCTAAGAGCTTATGTACCAGACAACAAGACAAATTGTTTGATGAGTGTTTGAGAGAAAACAAATGGAGAAAACTTGATTTTAAACGGTGGAAAAAAATTACAAGTGATGAATAAGGAATATAAATGGTGGAAACAAAGTTTATGGAAGAAAAAGCAAGAAACGAGTAAGCACTGTGAAGAACAGACTTGATAGAAAAAAAAATTATGAAATAATACTTAGCTAAGTCGTGGGATCTTTGGTGTGGTCTGATCCTCCTGATGTCGTCCAAGCTTGTGGTTGATGGATTGATGATAAGTGTCATATTTTAGTCATATTTCATATTAAAATACAAGTACTTATTGATCTTAATTGATAAAATAACTATAAAGTGTTTGATGTGTATGAGGTTCAAGAAGACCAAAAGGTTAAGTTAGCTTCCCTAGAATTTTTAAATTAAGACATGCAGTGGTGGCATCAAACTGTAATGGACATTGGGTTAAACAAGAGACCAGCGGTGGTCTCTTGGAACAATTTAAAGTTATGCATGCGCGCAGAGTTTGTTCCTCCTTATTATAGGAAGGAACTCTTGTTGAAGCTCCAACGACTTCATCAAGGACCTAAGACGGTAGATGAATATTTCAAAGACTAAGAAACTACTTTGACCAAAATTAATATGCCTGATAGTGATGAGTCAAAGATAACTACATTTGTGAGTGGTTTAAGGAGAGAAATTCAAGATATTGTAGAACTATATGAGTACTTTTTTCACCTAGCATCAAGGTGGAATCACAACTTTTGAAGAGAAAAAATTTCAAAAATACTCATAATGATGGTTTCTACAAATCTTCATGGAATGATAAAAACAAAATTTCTACAAAATTTTTTCCTTCCAATTGTTCAAAAGAAACCATTTCTAACCAGAGTTTCTAAAGACAAAGCTTCCACATCTACCCCTAAGTCACCCACCAAAACCTCAAATACAAAATGTTTTAAATGTTTATGTTTTGGGCACATAGTTACAAATTGGCCAACATAAGAACTATGTGATGGTTAAAGAGGGGGGGGTTGTAGTGAGGGACCATAGGTCCCAATCCTTAAGGTCTAGCTCCCCTACCTCTTCAAGAAGCCAAAGTGAGGATGATTATGAATTACCTTGTGAAGGTGATTTGTTAGTAGTAAGGCTCATGCTTGGCCAAACTAAAAAACCTTTCGATGAAAGTCAAAGGGAAAATATTTTTCATACAAGATGCCTTATTAATAACAAATTATGTTCACTAATTGTAAATGGGGGTAGTTGCACAAATGTGGCAAGTACAAGAGTGGTGGATAAACTTGAATTAACCACTATTTCTCATACAAAGTCCTACAAATTACAATGGCTTAGTGAAGAGGGAGAAATCATTGTCAATAAACAAATCCTCATAGCTTTCTCCATTGGAAAATATAAAGATGAGGTCTTGTGTGATGTTGTTCCAATGGAAGCAATCCACATTCTATTAGGAAGGCCGTGACAATTTGATAGAAAAAATTTACATGATGGCCTTACTAATAAAATAGCTTTTACCTTCCAAGGGCATAAGGTCATATTAAAATCTCTTTCTACAAAGGAAGTGAATGAAGACCAAGTTAAAATGAAAAAAAATAGAAAAAATGAAAAAAAAAGTTTTAAGAAAGGCCTTCTCATATCCTCCAAAGAGGTAAAAAAGGTAATGCTAGCTTGCAAGGCTATCTTCATAGCCTATCCTAAGAAAAACCTAAAGATTGAGTCGACAGTAGATAGTTCTAAATGTTTAAATTCTTTGATAAAAGAGTTTCAGGATGTGTTCCAAGAGCCTCCTAAAGGATTACCTCCTTTAAGGGGCATTGAGCATCAAATTGATTTCATTCCTGGGACTTTTTACAAAATAGACCTGCATATAAAACCAATCCATTTGAGGCCAAAGAAATTCAAAAACAAGTTGAGGAGTTAATAGCCAAGTGGTGGGTCCAAGATAGCATGAGTCCTTATGCTATGCCTGTCCTTCTTGTCCCTAAAAAGGATGGGAGTTGGAAGATGTGTACAAATTATCACGCCATAAATAACATAGCCATCAAGTATAGACATCCCATCCCTAGATTGGATGACTAGTTAGATGAGTTACATGACTCTCAAGTCTTCACCAAAATTGATATTAAAAATGGATACAAAGACTAAATTGGGACTAAGGAAACTAACTATGGAATGAGTACCAATGTTTTATTTTACATAACAAGCAAATTTTCAGTGTGGATTAGGATGTTATAAAATGTTTAATGTTGACTCATCGCTGATGTGGATGTTATAATATTATGGGTTACATATATTTTTTGTCCATGTACTATAACAAGAAATTGGTTTTCGTTTCTAATCCAAACTTTAGACCTCTTGGGTACTTGTAGTAAGGAAACTATTGGAATTGGTCCTTACAAGTTTTTTCTGGTTAAGTAACAAACGAATTTTCAGCGTTGACTGTATTATAATATTATAACATCCATGTCAGCGACAAGTCAATATGAAATATTTTAGCATCCTAATCCACACTGAAAATTCGTTTGCCATGTAAAAAAATTCTAACAATAAGTCATTACAATAGTTTCATTAATATAAGTACCCAAAAAATCTAAAATTTGGACTAGGAATAAAAATCAATTTCACGTGAAAATACATGAATGAAAAACATATTTAACTATAATATTATAATACAGTTCATACTAAAAATTCATTTGTCACGTAAAAACACTGGTAAGAATCAATTCCAATATTTTCTTACAACATATATATCTATAAGGTTTAAAATTTAACCTAAAGAAGAAAACCAATTTGACATAAAATTAAGAATAATATATTTAATCCTTAATATATTTAAGATGCTTACTTTTACTAACCTACTATCGACGAATTTCTTCTACGGTACGGAATAATTATTGTCGGGCATAAGTAGGTTAAACTAATTATACTTCAACAAAATGATAGTTTTTAAATATTATTAGAAAATAACTAACTTTTTAATTAAATTAAAACTTAAAAGTCAGTTAATTTTTGTTATATTTAAATGAGTAGAGATATATTAACAAATAATATATATTACTTATATAGCCAGTTTCACAACCATTTATCTAACTATTTATCAAAATATCATTAATTAATTCAAATATTATTATCGTTATTATATTATAATAAAATAGTTGGGAATTGAATGTATTTTGAAAAGAAAGGTATCCAACTATGTATTTTCCTATTAATATACACTGATTGAATTATATTTTGTCCTTTTCGATCATATTATTGAGACACATTCGGTCTCTAGAATGATTACCACGTGTGGTGGTCTCAGTCTAATTCAATTGGACTGAAAAAGGATCTCTCTTTGAAAGCAATATGTGTTGAAAAACTGATCACTCAACAATGTTACACCTTAGTGCGATATCTGAGTCCAAGTGAAAGCACAACTTGTGCTAACAACTGTTTCGTGCACTATGATAAGCAACAGTCGAAGAGCCCCTCACCACTATAAATTACCTGTAATCGCCATTGCCTTTGCTCCAAACTAAACCAATTTTCTTTGTCTGTATAACAAAGAATACTTCAACAACCCTACGCTAAACCCAATAGCTTTCATTACAAAATGAGATCATTTAGCCAAAACAACCATGTTTTAGTTCCGTTCCTTGTTTTCACTGTGTGGACATGCCACGTAATGTCTCGCAGGTTGCCTGAGGCAACCTCAGCAGAGAGACATGAGAAGTGGATGGCACAGTATGGTAAGGTTTACAAAGATGCTTCTGAGAAAGAAAACCGTTTCCAAATATTCAAGAATAATGTGCAGTTCATTGAATCATTCAATGCAGCTGGGGACAAATCTTTCAACCTTAGCATTAACCAATTTGCTGACCTACATAATGAAGAATTTAAGACATTACTAATTAATGGTCGGATGAATGAACATAGGGTAGGGACAGTAACAGAAACATCGTTTAGGTATGACAATATAACCAAGGTTCCTGCTAGCATGGACTGGAGGAAAAGAGGTGCAGTTACTCCAATCAAGAACCAAGGCAGCTGTGGTATATATTTATATACCGTACAATATATATATTTCCTTCTGCTTATATAACTTTGTCATTCTGCTTTCATGCTCCAGCCTTTCAAGCAATTCCTTTTGTTTCATTAAATTCTGTGGTGATATCAACTTTGTTTTGTTTGTAAAACAGGTAGTTGCTGGGCATTTGCAACTGTGGCTACAATCGAGGGTCTCCACCAAATGACTACAGGTGAGTTGGTGTCCCTATCAGAACAAGAACTGGTGGATTGTGTTAAAGGAAAGAGTGAAGGATGCAATGGTGGTTATATGGAAGATGCGTTTGAATTTATTGCGAAGAAAGGAGGATTAGCAAGTGAAGAATACTACCCCTACAGGGATAACAATAAGACTTGTAAAGTTAAGAAGGAAGGCCATGGTGTGGCTGAGATTAAAGGGTACGAGAAAGTTGCTGCTAACAGTGAAAAAGCACTTCTGAAAGCCGTTTCACAGCAACCAGTGTCAGTTTATATTGACGGTGGAGCACGTGCTTTCCAATTCTACTCAAGTGGGATATTTAAAGGAAACTGCGGAACTGATCTAAACCATGCTGTTGCAGTAATTGGTTATGGTAAAGGTCGTGGTGGTAGTAAGTATTGGATAGTGAAGAATTCATGGAGCACAGAATGGGGTGAGAAAGGGTATGCAAAGATGAAGAGAGATATACGTGCCAAGGAAGGTTTATGTGGAATTGCTATGAATGCTGCTTATCCAATTGCTTGAGTACTTCTATGAATCCATATATAGAAATCTTATTATATGCATGCATCTACGTATTGTTCCTTTTAAGTTCCTTGTTTTGTTTCCTGTGTTGTGTTGTCTGTGTAATGGTTTAGTTTCTCCCAAATAATGAAATATTAGTTTGATAACTAGCAACATGTTCTTTTATTGTTGTTTAGTATATTAATTTATAAAAGTTATTGTGAACTACCAATGTGTTTAATTTCGGAATATTCATACTTTAACAATTAATTATATATATATATATATATATATATATTTTTTTTTTAAATTAAACTATTAAAATATTATTTTCTAATCAAAATAAAGTTGTTCAATAGATATTTATTCGATAAAAGATGTCTAAATAGAATTTTTTTTCATAAGTTTTATTGATAAGAAGATTTGTGTATTCGAATAAAAAATTATGTCACAAGAGTTTGTATCATATGTGATGGTTATTCCCAACTCAAATAGAATTCTATGTGTACTTGTATAAACAAAGTGGTCCTAAATAGTACATGAGATTGACTATTTTTTTTTATCAGCAAAAAAAACGAATGAATAAATAAGAGGTATTTTAGGGATCCTTCAACTATTATACAACAGACCTACCTTAAGCTCATTCCCTCTACCTCACAAAACTAAAATACATTAATCCTTACCATTGATACTGACAACTTTTACTCATGATATAGATCTCCTAGAACTGTTATCCACACACATCCCAAAATCTGATTAATACTTTCCTTGACACCACTCATCCTGAAAATTAAAACAAAAAAATTTGGCTCCCTATGATCCGTCGATATCATCCTTATCCACTCATAGCACTTTTTACCACACAAGCCAGACAACTCTACACGCACAAAAAAAATGAGACGTAGTTTCCTCTTTCTCCCCGCACATACAACAAATATTGGTAGTCATACATATCCCCCCCTCCTTACCAGATTTGCTTTAGACGCTATTTTGTCTTCCAGAACCCTCCATGTTGTGAGATGTGAAGATGGTTGTGCCTTTAACCTCCAGAAACTTACAAACAAATCTCTCTCAGCCCCCTAAGCATCTTCTTTAAAAATTTTGTATGTAGATTTAACTGTGAACACTATTGTCTCTTTGTCTTTCCAAAACCAAGAGTCCTCCTTATCCACCCTTACCCTCTGCTCCCCTAGAAGTTGCATCAGTTGTTGTTCCTGATTCCGTTCCCATTCAAAGAAGTTCCTTCTCCATTCGATCTTCCAAGTTCGCCCTAAAATTTTTGACCTCTCCCCTGCATGCCATATAGAAGAGTCCTTGATAGAACAAATGGTGAAAAGTCTCGGAAATAAGTTTTTGAGAGTCGTATTGCCCACCAATTTATCCTCCCACATGAGATTGGTTGTAACTATTGATGTTGGTGTCGATCGTTCGGTAGTACTCCTTTTTATTCCAATTCTTTTGTTCCTTCACTCCTTTAGTCTTCAACACTTCTTCTCCTTAGCTCCTTAATGCTCGGACGGGAGTAAATCTGCAGAAGGTTTTTCGATGATCAAGTAAGTACTCTATATTGAGAGTGTATATTGTAAAACTGATAAAAATGTATCTTACTCATTTGTTGAAGGCTTAATTATAGTATTTGGTAATGGACTTATTTGATTGATGGGTCATATCTAACATATATCTTGAATAAATCAATGTTAGCTGATTTCTCGAGGTGTCACCCGGATTTATAGGAAGGTATATCTGGAGCATATCTTCAATAAATTAGTGTAGTTGATTTCTCGGAGTGTCACTCACATTTGGTGCGGTGTTGGTTCGGATTTATAAGATGTTTCCTTATTTATCATTTATGGTCAATTTATTCTTTGAAGCGGTTGATCAGTCAGTTAATGAGGCGCGAATGACGTGGTTCACTCGGTCCTGATTGGTACAATATGATTGTATTTTTCTTTTATTGATAATTAAAGAATAAATAAATAGGAGTACTTTGAAATATTTGAAGCTTACAATATAAAAATTCTCTCCATCGCATGTTTCAGGAGAAAAATTTAACTCATATAAACCTACTAAAACCTAGAATGGATCCTTAGTCAACCTTTACAAAACATAATGCATATTGTGTATAAAATTGTATGCTTATATCGTTGTGCGAAAGGAGATTCTTTAGCATAGGTCAAATTGCCAAATTGCTACCAGAAGTTGAAAAATGTAGTAGGGATTAGTTTTACTGAAGTTTAGTGTAGCCATTAATTAAACTTATAATTCACAATTTCATTTATATTTAACATTTTTTTATAGATATGTAGCTTTAGATTTAAAAACTTATAATTTTTAATGGTCATATCTCCACCACAAAAAGAATTATTTAAGATAAAAAAAAATCAATTAAATATAATATATATCTATTCAGAGACTATTTGAAACTTTTTGAATTATTAATCTTCAAATCACATTTTTATTATCATGAAATAAGTTTTTAATTAGTCATTTAATTAGTTTTCAAAATCAACAAAAAAATTTAATTACTTTAAATTTAGTCTCTTTAAGAATTTTAAACACATTAATATATAAACATTTTTTATTTTGTTGAAACAAAGTAACTAGACCCAACTAAAAATATCTCATATTTGAAGGAGTGACTTATATTGTATTATGAAAAATAAAAAAAATAGTTCTTTACAACTTATTTTATTAATATAAATAATGCAATGTATATTTATGACAAGATGTGTGGGACAAGGTGGAGCACGGATAAAAGAACGAGAAATGGTTTAAAGCTTTGAAAGAAGTCCTAGTGATTGTTTTGTAAAAGAATGAAATATCAATTTGTTATTAGGAATATAAAATCCCGTTTTTCTTTATTTATTTTACTAATTTGATAAGGTTCCAGATTAAAATTATAAACTTATTTTATAATAGAAATTATAATAAATGATAAATAAGTCTTTCATAATTTTTTTTAATTTATTCTATTATTTTTTATTATAGGATTATTAGGAATATATATGATTAATCTGGATAGATTAATTAATCTACAATGGTCTTTGTTCCTGCCGGTTGACCGGGATCGTCTTTGCACGTGGCTTGTCCTCGCGAGCTAGGGCACCTTCGTCCTGCTCCGTTTGTGAGTACCTGAAAGAAGTGAACAAAGGGGCGCCCTCGCGGCCGTTTGCACTCCGATAATCAAGTCAGTTAGCGAGAAACACCAAAGTGACTGGAAACTGTATGATAATCTCAATGACTGGAACTGTGTGGCTAAAACTGTGCTGCCCTAATTGCCTTGTTCTCCCTGCGGGGTGCTGCGAAGACAACTAGTGTTTTTGCTCTGTGTGACTTATGAGAACTAGGTTAAAACTCGTGTAGCTGTGAAAACGTACCTTACTAGGGTTCTTCGTGCCCTTTATATAGGTGAAAACTAGGGTTTACCTTTACGCTGCTGCTATTATCTAGGGTTCCTTGGAGAAGGTCCTTGCGCCGCTATCCCTAGGATCTGAGCGTATCTGGCACATGGACTTCCCTTATCTGGAGTGCAATGATTAACCTTGTGGCCGCTTGGGTTCTAACTTGAGCGCCGTATCTCTCGTGCCATCATACTTCGTGTGTGCCCTAATTAACCACGTGTCATGCATGCAGCCTTCCTTGGAGATCTTTAATGAGCACGTGGGCATTGTCACGACCCCTTTGACTTGATCGTTTATTCTATGCGGAGGGTCCCACAGCGCCGCCACCCAACTTAGGGTTATTCCATCGTGTGAGCCCTCTTCTCTGCGAAATGCTTCTGTCACGCGGGTTGACTCTTCGGGCGATGTCTTACTTGGGCGACGTCTCGCTTTGGGCGACGTCTTGCTTAGGCGATGTCCTTCTCTTGGGCGATGACTCATCTTGGCGGTGACACATCTCGGCGATAACCGATTATGTATACTGCAGAACGCCGCTTCTACATACGGCGACTAT